>ERZ857840.115-NODE-115-length-138681-cov-4.612865_pt1 | contig 138681 bp, 118 predicted proteins | sample MGYA00519760_ERZ857840 | MGnify/ENA primary metagenome ERZ857840 (study PRJEB31778, sample SAMEA3449371) | human gut metagenome | biome: human gut; feature: human-associated habitat; material: faeces | place: United Kingdom | collected 2010/2012 ... | reverse complement strand
CACATTTACTAAATATAACCTAAGAAAGAAGAATACTTAGAATTTATGAAATATTTTTATAAGTCTGTATTTGTAATATTGTTTGTTTTAAAGTTTTCCCTATTAGCAGTGGAAGACCCGCCTAATGTCACTACATATTATGTAGAAAGCTTAAATATTCTAATGAAAAATTCAAATTTGAGTAGCACAGAAATAAAGGAACTTAATAATTTAATTCTAAATGGGAAGTCCTTAAAAGGGAGCGAAAAATATTCTGATATAGAAAAAAAACTATTGGATAAATATATTAACTCAATTGAAAAATTTGAGAAGCATCTAATGTTATCTAAATCTGAAATCCTAAAAATATTAAATGCTATTGTCGATAGAAATGGTCTAAATAAAAATTATGTAATTAAGAAAAATTTACCATTAAAGCTAAACTTAAATTTATCAAAAGATGAAGCTGTAAAAATTGCGGAGATTATTATGGTGAAGGTATATGGAGAAGGAGTTCTATTGCAACGCCCTTGGGTGATAAGTGAATCTAATGGGGCATATATAATACAAGGACATAATTCGGGTTTAAGCAATGAAAGAGGTGGTTTAATTAAAGTGATAATAGATAAACAAAATGCTGAAATTTTAGATATATCACATGGAAGATAGTGTGTTTATAAATAACATAGTGCTTGCGAAGCGTTCTAACCGAATGTGCAGAAAGATAATATATTAAATATCGGCAACAATCCTATAACAGTGGTTGATCTTGCTTTACATATAAAATCTTCTGGAAATTTTTATCCTAATCTTTCTATATTATTAATAAAGTATAATATAGGCGATGTAGCTGAAGGCATTGCAGTATGAAAGACTTCCCAGTGGGTTAATGATGCCTGTAAGACTGATATTATCTGAAAATATAAGTAGATGTGGGGTAAAACGTAAAATTATAAATGAAAATTCTAACTGACCTAAAAGAAAATAGATCCGGTAGGACATCGCTAGAACTATTTTGATAGAATAAGGGGCTGATGAAGGAGGCTTCCATCTATTTTTAATGTAGAAGCTGGGGATATTATAAAATTTTTTCTTGTAGTGGATTTTTTACGATGTTATCGTTATTTAATTTCTTATTATCTTTTAATGTTATACATATTATGAGTAAATATTTGGCAATCTTATTGTTCTCCTTGCCGTGCCTTTCCATGGCTGCACAACCTATCTTTTATGCGCCTCTCGACGATTCAGCAGAAGTCATTGCGCCCGACGGTTCAAAGCTCAAAAGCGGTATTATATATGGGAAATCCGGATATTTTCAAGGTGTCTCGGGAAAGGCGCTCGAAGTAAAACGGCATGCGTACGACCAAGCCACTGCGTTGAATTTTGCGGGGCTCCCGGAAAAGGATTGGAACGAGGCGACAGTTTCTTTTTGGTTTAAACCGTATTGGAAAGAAACAGACCCTGAAGGATTCCCAATTTTTACGGCTAACGGCAAAAATTTCCGCTTTTATTTCCTCAAGAGTGCGCGAGGCCATATCGAGCTGAGCGTATGCGCGCCGCAACAGCTTCAAATACTCTGCAAAAATGTCCTGAAAAAAAACGAATGGGCGCATATAGCATTCTCGTGGGACACAAAAAAGGGAGAGGCCATTTTATATATAAATGGGAAAATGGTCGGCAAGAAAGTCGACTCTTCGCGCTCGCAGAAGCTCGACAAGCATTCGCTGAATATATGGCTTGGTAATTCGGGCGGAGACCGCTTTAAGGCAAAAGTCGGCAACGGTCTCTACGATGAAATTAAGATATTCGACAAGGCTCTTCCACAAGAAGAAATTTTTGCGCTATCCACTTCGGGTTCGGACTCAGAGCTAGCGAAAATAAATCCGGATATCATTCCGTATGCGAACGGGTCGGCCGAGTTCATAATATCAGATAAGCATGCAAAGTATCAAGGCCCCAAGAAGCTGCTCGAGCTCGATTTGGGCGCCGACAAGATCTCCATTGTATCCATGGGGGCGTCAGGTAAAATATCTTTTGTCTACGGCGGAAGCTCTAAAAATTCGGCGATAGAGTCGGCCTGCATTCTTAATTTATCGCAGCCGCATAAAATCCTTATAAAGCAAAACGGGAAAGATATCGAATTTTACATAGACGATTCGCTACAAGGCTCTGTCAAGGACGCATCTTTTACAAAAATTATTGCGGCAAAGGCTGCGAAGGATTTTTCGGCATATCCGAATACGGCCTTCCCGTCAAAAGACGACTTAAACAAACTCTCCGACACTTCCACAAACGCGGCTGAAAATAATTTGTGGACTCTGTCAGACGCGGCGCGGCGTTCTGACGGCGCAAGGTCGGGCGTATGCTTGAACGGCTATTGGCGCGTTATACCGGCTAATGAGTACTCTTATGCTCCATCAGGCAAATGGTGGTACATGCGCGTGCCCGGAAGTTTTAGGTCTCCCCTGTACAACATCTATCCGCTTGCCGGCGACAAGCTCGGGAATGGCACACAATACTGGAATGGCAAGTCTCTTATCGAAAACAGGTCCGGCTGGTACCAGCGGGTCTTTGAGGTTCCCGCCGAATTGAAAGGAGAGCGCGTCTATCTTAATTTTGAAAACCTTAATGGCGATTACGGCAGGGTATATCTGAACGGGAAACTGATAGACTCGTTCAGGCAGGATTTCAAATGCTTCCCGGTAATCCCAAATTCAAGGAGAATAGACGTCACAGACTTGCTCTCAAAGGACGGAAAAAATATTGTCACTGTGTATATTGATAGGGCGTACGTTGCTCTGTGGCGCGGAGTCCCAAGTATCGGTGACCATGCGGAGATTGCAATCGGAGATGTCTGGCTTGAAAAGGCTCCGTCGCGTATGTTTATATCGTCGGCCATTGCATTGCCGTCGTTCAGAAATTCCAACGTTTCGCTCCTTGCGAGGATTCAGAATCCCGGCGCTCAAAAAGGCGAGGGAAGGGTGGAATTCTCTTTTGTGGATGGAAGCGGGAAGACAAAGACTTTTTCTAAAGAATTTGAAATTACCGGCGAACGCGAGCAGGTTGTGAGGTTTGTCGAAAAATGGAAGAATCCAGTCCTTTGGGACGCCGAAAATCCTAATCTCTACAAAATGAGCGCTGCGCTGTTTGCAGACTTGAAGATAGCCGACACTTTCCCGTCGAAGGATTTTGGATTCCGCGAGGCATGGGTTGAGGGCGGCGAATTTAGGCTGAATGGCAATAAAATGCGCATGCGCATGTGGACGTCTCCGGCACTTGAAAGGCTCCGCCAATATTTTGGGCATCCCAACTCCATGGGGCAGTACGTCGCCCACATCAAGGGAATGAATTACGATACCGTCCGTTTTGATCCGTACAGAAAGACTTCGCAAGTCGCATGGCCAGAATACTTGCGCGAATGCGACCGCGCGGGCTTGTACAACCTCTTTCAAATGCCTCCATATGAAGACGAGGAAATCGGCGAATATTCAAGGCAGGTCGAGAGATTCTTGGAGCATTATGGCAACCACCCTTCAATATTGATGTGGTATACGGATTTCAATACTTGTTCCTATCCTTGGAACCAGGATCCCGCAAAGCTGACGGACTATTCATACGATCCGCCGTCGAAGCGCGAGCCGCGCCGCCGCGCGCGGGTTGCCGAAGACACCATGCGCGCAATCGACCCGTCGCGCGAGCTTTTCCAGCATGCTGGCGGGGCTTCCGGCAAGATTTTCACGTCTATGAACTACCAGTCTTTCGGAACTCCGCTTCAAGAGCAGGAGGATTGGCCGCAGCAGTGGTCCAAGAAGCATGAGCGCCCGTTGATGGTAGTGGAGTCCGCCTTCCCGTATCCGGGGCAGTGGCGACATTTTGACGACGACTCAGTCGGAAGCCTGGGGGCGGAGCATGCCGCAAGGTATTTTGGTGATTCCGTATACGCTGCCGAGACTAATCCAATTCCGCACACGCAAGAGTGGCAGTATTCTCCGTACGCAAATCCCAACGAGAATATCCGCCGCCTATCCGCGCTGATGTATACGCGCGTTGTGAAGGCGTGGAGGGGATACGACATGTCGGCGCTAGGCGACTTCCCCGGCGGGCGTGACATGTGCCATACGGCTGTCACGTACGACAACCACAATGTTGTTTTCGACACCCTTGTCGACGCCAATGTAAAGGCGCCCGGCCTGCGCCCGGACAATCCGTTGGGTTGGAGCGAAACCCAGCGCCATTTGCTTACGGACTACACAAAGAGGGCGAATCTAAACGACGTTGTTGCCGACTGTTTTGCTCCCGTTCTCGTTTTCATAGGCGGAGATCCCAAGAATTTTACATCGAAAGACCATGCTTTTTATGCGGGTGAAAAATTTGTAAAAAGCGCGGTGACTGTAAACGATAGGACAACTCCCCAGACGCTCTTGTTCAAATGGCGCCTCACTGTTGAAGGCGGCTTTGAGCCCGCCGCATCCGGGGAGTTTAAAAAGACGGTTGAAGCGGGGGGACTTGAAAAATTCCCGATAGAAATCACGGCTCCTAATGTATTTAAGCGCACCAATGCGAAGCTCGAGCTCGCAGTGCTAAACAGCGACGGATCCCTCTTGAAGGAGGATTCCTTCAAACTGCAATTTTTCCCGAAAAGAGTGCAGCCCAATTTTAAGGACGCGTCTGTCGCATTGTACGATCCGAAGGGAAATACGGCGGAGCTGCTTGAAAAGGCGGGGCTTGCCTATAAAAAAATAAAGAAATTCGAGGAGCTTGGCGATGCAAGATTGCTTATAGTCGGGCAAAATGCGATAGGCAAAAAGCCTTCAGAGTTGCTCGCAAAAGTCGAGGAGTCCAAACTTATAGACAAGGGGTTGAAGGTGCTGGTGTTCGAGCAAAAAGCCACGGCAAATGTCGCAAATTTTGTATTTGAATCTCCGAGCTACCGCAACGCTTTTATACGCTCGCCGAAAAGTCCGTATCTTGCGGGGCTTTGTGACGAGGATTTCTCGGATTGGCGTGGAGATTCTGACACCGTAGAGGCGTTTGTCGTTTCCGAGGAAAATTCTCCGCACTACCCACGTTCCAAGTGGAAGTGCGGCAATGGCGGCATAGTGAGCGGGAACGTCATTCGCAAGCCGTCTTACGGCAATTTTACGGCGATTGTCGACTGCGGGTTTAACCTCATGCATTCATCGCTGCTCGAAATGCGCCGCGGGCACGGAATAGTTTTATTCTGCCAGCTTGACGTTACTTCAAGATACGGGAAAGATCCGGCCGCCACAATGCTGGCAGACAATATTCTAAAGGAAATGACAAACCGCTATCTGCCGGTAGGCCCGCAGCGCGTCGCGTATGCCGGAGGAGACGAAGGCGCAAAAATTCTCGATAGAATGGGAATGCAGTACCAGCGGCTGACGCCGAAAAACAGATGGGAAATTGGATCGGCGCAAGTTGTGATTCTTGGAGCGGGCGCCGAAAAGGCGCTTCTCGAATCCGTCGGCAAAATTGCCGGCAGGACAAACTCGATTGCGGTTGTCGCTTTGCCAGGGGCGGATTTAAGCGTATTTGGCGGAGGCTTGAAGATAGGCAAAAAAAATATCTTCCGCGCGCTCGCCCCCAAGAACGACCCGCTATTCGACGGCATTGCAGACGCGGATTTATATTTTAGAAACGCCCGCGAACTTCCCGTTATTGAAAACGCGCCAGAATGGATGCGCTCGACTAAGCCGGCTCTCTTTGGCGCAATAGACAGAACAACGGGAATGAACGCGATTTTTGCAGTTGCGCCGGACGACGTAAAGGGCGCGTGGAATTCGGAGAAAATAGCGAGGGTTTGGAACAATATATTTAACAATATGAATATAGGCCTTGGCAAAAACCTAAAAATATTTTCGTCCGAAAAATACCGCCACAATAAACTCGGCAAGAAGGACTCCGCAAATGAATGGTCTCCGTACATAGACGACTTGGATTTCTATGACGGCGACGCGTTCCATAATTGGTAAGCAACCCAAGCAATATAGCGCGCGGAATATTTGATATTCCGCGCTTTTTTTATGTCTTTAGCGGCGTTAACGTTGCACTGCGCATAAAGCAATTTTTTGCGATTCACCAAAGAAAAATATTGGCGGCATCTATTAAGAGCAGTTCGCAAAATTCTAATTCCTCCGCAAAGTATTTGGAGTTTTCTTTAAAATGCGCGAAGGTATTTTGTTTGGGAAGTTAGTACCCTTCCTGAAGCGAAGAATATTTTTTGAGCGTATTTTGGAGCGAGAAATAGAGCATTGGTATTCGCAAAAAAATATCTTATGAAACGATATTTTTTGTCGAACGCGCGCAACGGCCGCAAGATTGCAGGGCACTAAAAAGAGTGGCAATTTTATGTGTAGAAAGGAATTTTTATAGTATGAGCGCCAAAAATTCCGCATTGGATTTTGTCTGCCCCATGCGGTCGATTAGGGTCTCGGCGGCGTCCTCAACTTTTGAACCTGCCATTGCGCGGCGGAGGAACGACGACGCTTCAAGCTCTTTTGCAGACAGCAGCAGTTCTTCTCGCCGGGTTCCCGATGCGGAGAGGTTTATGGCGGGCCATATTCTCAGTTCCGCCACTTTTCTGTCGAGCACCATTTCCATGTTGCCGGTGCCCTTAAATTCTTGAAAAATCAGATCGTCCATTCTCGAGCCCGTTTCGACGAGGGCGGTGGCGATAATTGTTAGGCTGCCGGCCTCCTCGGTATTTCTCGCCGACGAGAAAATTTGCCGCGGGCGTTCAAGGGCGCGTATGTCAAGGCCGCCAGTCATTGTCCTGCCGCCGTTTGCCTTTGCAGAGTTGTGCGCGCGGGAGAGGCGGGTTATGGAGTCCATCAAAAGCACGACATCTTTGCCGACCTCCACGAGATGTTTTGCGCGCTCGAGGGCGAGATCCGCAATCCTTATGTGCGTGTCTATGTTTTCGTCGTTCGATGAGGCAAAAATCTCCGCTTGTGGCAGATCCATTTTAAAGTCGGTGACTTCCTCCGGGCGTTCGTCCACGAGCAAAATCATGAGATGGCATTCGGGGTGGTTTGCGGAAATGCCGTATGCTATGTCTTTAAGAAGAGTAGTTTTGCCGGTGCGAGGCGGGGCGACAATCAGCCCGCGCGTTCCTTTGCCTATGGGGCAGAAAATATCCATAATGCGCGCGCTCATGCGCTCCTCTTTTGTTTCGAGTTTAAGCTTTTCTTCCGGGGCGATAGTAGTCAGATTTCTAAATTGCTGAACTTTTCTTCGCTCGGCGCATGGCAGTCCGTCTATTGTTTCAATAAAGCGCACTTTGGGGTTTGGGTGGCCGTCTGCCTGGTGGGCTTTTGCGACAATAAATTGGCCTTTTTTTACGTTGAAGCGCTGGACGAGCTCCTTGGGAACGTAAGGGTCGGTGTTGCGCATTTTGCCGGAGCGTTTGGGGTCGAGCAATACGCCGTTGTTGTTTGTTGTCGGTGCGAAAATTCCCGACACTTCCATAATTTCAAGATTTTTATTTTCCATATATGCGCTCAGGACGCTGTTAATTGGGTTTTGGATTGCAAATGGGCGCGGTAAAATTCACACAGCTTAAAATTTTTTAAAAGCCCGCTCGGGGCGGTTGCCGCAGATTCAAGAGATTTTACCGGCATCCGCCACAATGTTCATTCAGACATAAAGAACTTCGGCGGATTTTGTTTCTTTATCAGACCAGAGATTGCAAGTTAAGGCAATCTTTTTTTAAAAAAAAGAATTTTAGAAAAATTTTTGACTGGCTAAAATTTTTATCGGCGGCGTAGTGGCAAACAAAAGTGGAAAATGCGCAAAATTTATTAGCGCAGTGCGTGGTATACTTTGCAGCAGCGAATTTAATTTACTGCAAGTGGCGCTTACAAATAGCCAAGTGCAAAGATTGAATTGGATTTCCCCGGGAATTCGTAGGCAAGCAGCAAATTTCGCGCTGCGGAGAAATACCGCTATGTTGTTGTAAACCCTGCGTCAGCAACTTAAAATTGGACAAAAAAATGGGTGCAACAAAAGTTCAGCGGCACGCTACTGAGAGAGCGATTGAAGAGAAAGCTTTTTTATTTTTGCCAAGCGCGCGAAATCGACTACTTTCATCACATTTTGCAATGACGATTCCTTGTCGCCCAAGACAATTAGTTCCGGTGTAGTAGATTTTGAGAGTTCTTTAATTTTAGCTTCGAGCGCAGACTCAGATATTTCCTCGGAATTCCAAAAAAATTTTCCGTCTTTTGTCACGGAAACTGTTTCCGGCTTGTTTTTTGAGACGCTTTCCGAAGATTTCATAGAGGGTGGGGTAATGTCGACCGCATATATCTCCTTAAACTGCATCGTAAGCAGAAAGAAGAAAATGAGGCTCGTTAGCACGTCGACGAGCGGCACGATGTTTATTTCTGCGCGCCGGCGCCTTTTCCTGTGCAATATGTTCATTTGCCAGATTCCCTGCGGATATCGATCAGTCTCTCAACGCAAATATTTATTTGGGCGCAGAGCTTGTCGATTTTTCTATTTAAATAAGAGTTTCCAACGATGGCGGGAATGGCGATGCATAGCCCGAGAATTGTAGTGGAGAGCGCGAGCGCAACCCCGCGCGAAATGGCTTCCGGCGTGGGCGAAGCCTCGCCCGAAGCAAATACCGTGACAAGCCCCGCGACAGTCCCGAGCAGGCCGAGAAGGGGCGCTGCGGATATTACTATATCCAGGGCGAACATGCCTCTTTCGAGGCGCGTCATTTCAAGTTGGGCAAAGGCTTTCAGCGCCTCGGGATCGGGGTTTGAATTTCTGTTGAAAAACAGTATTCTGCCGACAGTCGTGGAGAGGTCGCCTTCGTGGTCTGATATTTTCCCCGATAGAAGCGCCGAGGCAATTTGCCTGGGTACGATTTTAGATTCCCGCAAAGCAACGAGCCGTTCAAAGATTATATAAATACCGACGAACGAACAAAGCAGAAGCGGATAGATAAAAATCCCGGCGCCTTCGAGGATAAATTTCATGTTTTATTTGTAGTATGGGAGATTTGCCGCAGTTTTTGCGATTTCATCTTCGGCATCGATAAGACCCGCGATTGGATCCCATGTTCCCGATATCAAAGCCGCGCGCGCGTTTTCAGGCATTGAGCATTTGCAGGAGAAATCTCCGCAAGAAAGAGTCATGTTTTCGAGATTTATCTCGACGGGAAGCTCTGGGTCGGCCTCGATAAGTTCGCCAATTTTTGCGATGTCTTCGGCGGATGCGCAAACGCACGGAATGCCAAGCGTGGTCGAATTTCCGAAAAATATTTCCGCGAAGCTCTGTGCGATTATGCCTCTGAATCCGTAGTGCCACAGCGATTGCGGCGCATGCTCGCGCGACGATCCGCAGCCGAAATTTGCCCCGGAAAGCAGAATTTTCGCGTTTTGCTTGCGCGGGTCGGTCAATGGGTGTTTTTTGTCGGTGCCGTCGGCGTTTTTGCGTTCGTCGTAGAAGGCGTATTTTCCGAGCCCCTCAAAGGTCACGCAGACCATGAAGCGCGCGGGTATTATTCTGTCGGTATCGATGTCGTTGCCCGGAACGAACACCGCCTTACCTTTTACGTTGTTGATTTTTTCGAGTGCCATTATTTTGATTAGAAGGATTTTTTTTCGCACTACAATCTAAAAAAACAGTCTAAAAACAAAAATGGCCGTTAAAAAAAATAAATTGTGGAAATTTTCTTAATATTGGGCATATATTTAGCCGATAAATTTAAATACAAGTAAAAAAATATGAAAAAAATAATAGCAATAACGGTATTGGGAGCGGCGCTATGCGGCTGCCAGTCGGCGCCGGAAGCGTCTCCCGAACAACTAGCAATTCAGGCCGTATATTCGGTTGACTCCCGGGTGGCGTCAAATTCAAAGTCTCCGGCGGAAGTGGTGGACAAGCTTCAATCTATTCGACTGAACGGCTGCCCTGCTGACTTTGTCGACGCATACCGCGACTATATCAAAGGTTGGGAGGCGCTCGTGGATGTGGCCAAGAAGATGTACGCGCAGAATATGCAAAAGGCATCTTCCGATATTGCTACGTTCGTATCTGATTACCAGTCGAATCCTGTCGAGGCTACGGTAAACTTGAAAAAGCAGTGGCCGGCATTTGCCTCCGACATCGACTCTGCGACGACAAAACTCTCGAAGAGCTTCACCGCATTGACAGCTCTTGGGGCAAAGTACAACGCAGTCTATAAAAAAGATTCCTCTATCTTTTAATAAGTGTAAATAATTGGCAAAATCTCCGCACCGTCTTGGTCGGAGATTTTTTTCTTTGAATTTTTAACAATCGGTGGCAGAAATTTGTCTTTACTGACAATATGGACGACGAAAGAAAATCGCTATACAGTTGGAAAAATATCTCGGTGCTCGTCCCAAAAAATCCGAGGGCTTTGCTTTCGATTTTCAAATCGTTAAAGCACCGATATTTTGCATTATATTTTGGAGGAATGCTCTTTTCGCTCATAGGGGCGTGGATTCAGCAAGTGGCGATGGGGTGGCTCGTGTACAATGTGACAAATTCGGTGTTTATTTTGTCGCTTTCGGTATTTTTGTCACAAATACCGGCGCTAATTTTTACTCCTTTTGCGGGGGTGGTTGCGGACAGATTCAACAGGCGCAATATACTGATAGTCACCCAGCTTTGCATGATGTCGCTAAGCTTCATTCTCGCTGCGATGACGCTTGCGAGGTTTATAAATATAGGCGTCATACTTTTGATTTGCTTCGTTTCTGGAGTAGTTTTCAGCTTTGACGCACCTGCAAGGCAGTCTCTGTATTCAAAGCTCGTCCCGCCGGAAGACCTAGGGAACGCAATAGCCCTAAATTCGACTGCCATAAACGGGACGAGGTTCATTGGCCCTGCGATAGGGGGCTCTCTCATTGCGTCTGTCGGTGAAGGATATTGTTTCCTTATAAACGGGTTCTGCTATTTTGCGATACTGTTTTCGCTCTACATGATAAAGCTTTCGTCAGGGCGTTCGCATTCAGCTTCCGGGGCGCTTCACGAGATTGTGGAAGGGTTTGCGTATATCCGCGACATGCGGCCGATAAGGCTCGTTATAATAATATTGATGACGTTTAGCTTTTTTGGCTTGCCGTTTGCGATGCTTATGCCGGCATTCGCCAAAGGCGATCTTGGTGGCGGAAGCCAAACACTTGGGAATCTAATGAGTTTCGTAGGCTGCGGGGCGCTCGCGGCGGCGCTTTATTTGGCGGCGCGCAAAAGCGTTCTCGGGCTTGGGCGGGTTATAGTTGTGGCAGGCGTTTTATTCGGAGTGTCACTTGTGGCGATTTCATTCGTAAAAAATCCGGTTGCGGCATATTTTGTCTGCATACCGATAGGTTTTGGAATGGTCGCGGTTGCGGCGTCTTGCAATACGATGCTTCAGTCTCTCGTGGAGGATTCCAAGAGAGGGAGGGTGATGAGCGTATTTACGATGGCATTTTTCGGGGTGCCGCCGATTGGAAGCATATTGCAGGGGTGGATTTCATCGTATGTAGGGCTGCCGGTAGTGACGGCTTGTTGCGGGGTTGTATGCGTTGTTTCTTTTGCGGTATTTGAATCGCGGCGCAAGAAAATAAGCATGCAGGCGCGGCAAATATACGCGCAAAAGGGCTTGATAATGCCTGAGATGGCGCGCGCCTTGCAGTCTTCAGCGAGAAAGCCGCGTTAGAGCCATTTTTATTGCCGCGTTAAATTTTTGTTGCGGGGTGGCGTTGCTAATTTTTTTAAATATATAAACTGCCTTTTTTTTCGCGCGGCGGTACTAATTTTTTATTGTTTTTAGTCTGCAACTTTTACCGCAAATTTGGGATTCTCTGCTTGTGGCTTAAATTCCTTGAATTCTGTTTATGTTTGCCTTGACTAAAACGACTTCCGAATGCTATATTTTAAAAAATTTAAGCGGAGGCATATTCGCCCGCCGCGATTCGAGGGGAGAAACATGAATTTTATCGTAAACTTTGTAGTGTCCGCGACGAGAATGTGCATTGGCGCGGCGCTTTTGCTGTTGGCGGCCGGGATCCCAGCGTACTTTTGCGAGTGCGGGCGCGAGACAGTCGCAGCCGCGGGAATAGGGACACCGCAGCCGCTTGCGATATCGAAGATATATTTCGACGCCGCAAAATTGTCGACGGCGGCTTTGATCGCAAAGGAGTCCGGCGAGTACGATAAGATTTCAGGAGCCGTGGAGAAATTATACTCGACCAACCCGCAGTGGATTCCGGCTGGAGGAAATGAGCCGTTTTTTGAGGCGTTTTATTCGAGCCTTGCGGAGTCGCCAAGAGCGATGGCGCCGGTTCCGCTGTATTCAGTTCTCGCGACTGCCGACGGGCGCAAAAAAATGCTTGATTTTCTATCGCAGACGGACGGCGGGCTTGTTAAGAAGTTTATATCTATGCGGGATTTGAATTCTGTGATGTTTCCGCCGGTATATTCATCGGCAGGCGCCCCGCTGGAAGCCGCCTTGCTAATAAATGCGCTATTGGCTCAGACGGGGGATTTCGACCGCAGGTTTTTGAGGGAAATAACGTTGCTTATGGACGGGCTCGACAAATCGCCCGAGCAAAAGGAGGCTTTTGAAAAATATTGCCTTGCGACATTGGCATTTGCCAAACGCTACGACTGGACAATTATACGAAGCATATTTTCCCATTTTTCTTCGGTGGACGAGGCGTACGATTTCGCCAAGGTTTACGAATCCGTTCCTGACAGAAAAAATAAAAATCTGCTTCTTGCCGGAATGTTTGTGAGCGGAGATCCTGCGATGTGCTCGCGCTACCTCGAAGGCGCGGACGCGCAAAAGTGGGAAAATTTCCGCTATGCTTTCGTAAAAGGCGAGGGCGCGTTGGACTTTCTGCTGAAGTCGGATTCCCCGATACATGAGGACTGGGCGTTTGGGCGGTTGATTTCCCCGATTTGTTCGCCGCTGAAAGCCGAATTTGCGCCTTACGCGGCAAAATTTCCCGGGGCGGCCGTCTTTGTGAAAGTTGCGCTGTCGATTGTGGGCGGATATTTTTTTATACGAGGTTTTTTCCGGTTATTCAAGCTGCGTCGGGATACGCCGAAGTGGTACTCGCCGCTTGCGCTTGCGCGCGGGTTGCTGGAGGCTCTGGTGGTTGCTCTGACCTTTTTTGTTTTTTTGGAGCCCGAGGCCTTCATGATAAAAATACAGGAAAATGGGCCTGCGCCCGAGTTAAGGTTTGCATTTGAAAAAGTAATCAACACTATTGAGGAGGAAACTATGAATTTTGAAACCGATACGGCAACATTGGCGGCGGTGGCGCTGTTTTTTGTATTGCAGCTGATGGTATACGTCTTCTGCTTGATACGGCTGTCCATAATAAAACGCGTGAAGGCGCCTGCCAAGCTCAAACTAAAACTGTTGGAAAACGAGGAAAACCTCTTTGACCTCGGCCTTTACATAGGGCTAGCGGGAACAGTGTTTTCGCTGATACTGCTTACGGTTGGTATTGTAACGGCGAGTCTCATGGCAGCGTATGCGTCGACGCTTTTCGGCATATTGTTTACGGCCCTGATTAAGATTGTGCATGTGCGCAGGTACAAACGCACGCTCTTGATAGCGACCGCTGCTGAAGAATAATTTTATGATACATAATACAGCAATCGTTCCAAATACGGTAAAGGTTGGCCACAATGTGGAAATAGGCCCATATGCGGTGGTTGAGGACGGAGTGGAAATAGGCGACGATTCAATAATCGAGGCCCATGCTCATTTAAAGCGAGGCGCGCGGATTGGCAAAAACTGCACGATATGCGCGTTTACTACAATATCCGGCGACCCCCAAGATTTGCATTTTGACAAATCTATTGAAACATTTGTAGAAATAGGAGACGGAACAACCGTACGTGAGGGTGCAACCGTCCATAGGGCGACAGTTCCCGGGGGGACTACCCGTGTGGGGAAGAACTGCTTGCTAATGGCAAATTCGCACATAGGGCACGATTGCGTAGTTGGCGACCGCTGTATTCTCGCGCCGTTTTGCGCGCTTGGAGGTTTTGTGAGGATGGGCTGTGACGCATTTGTAAGCGGCGGAGTGATGCTGCACCAGAAAATCCGCGTGGGTGACGGGGTTATGTTGAGCGGTGTGTCAGCGTTTTCCGAAGACGTGCCGCCTTACGTAAATGCGCACAAGCGCAATACGGTGGCGGGAATAAATTTGATTGGAATGAGAAGAAGAAAAGTGCCGGCAGAGGCTATAGCCGAAGTAAAAAGGCTCTATATGGCTATTTACGATGGAACTTCTGCGCATACAAATGCTTTAAGGCTTTTGGAGGAAAAGGCGTATTCGACTCCGGAGGGTGAAAATTTTTTGAGATTTTTTGCCGAGCCTGGAAGGCATTTTATACATCTGGACAGAGACAAACAAAGATAGCAAATATGTTAAAAAAGCTCGCTGTTACGATAGGAGACCCATCTGGAGTAGGGCCGGACGTAATAAAAAAGTGGGCGGAAACTGCGCCCGTTTCGCTTTTAAAAAAAGTCGAAGTTTTGGGGAACAAGAAATTTCTCGACACTCTGCCTGCCGAACTTGGCAAGAGGCCTGTCGGAGACGCATGTTTTGAGGCGCGGGCGGGGGAGCCGTCGGCAGAGGGCTGCAAGATAGCTGAACTTGCCCTCGAGGCCGCAGCGCGCGGATGCGTAAGCGGCGAATATTTTGGCGTGACAACTGCGCCCATATCAAAGTTTGAAATGCGTAAAATCGGGTTTAACTATCCCGGGCACACGGAGTTTTTTGCCGAGCGCTGGGGGGGGATTCCCGTGATGTGCTTTGCTGGACGGGAGATACTTGTATCGCTTGTGACCTGGCACGACGCGCTTGCAGGCGTACCCAAATTGCTTGATTTCGGCAGGATTTCGAGGGCGGTAGAATCTGCGGCGGAACTTGCTAAAAAATTGCGCGGGCTGGAAAACCCGAAAATTGCGGCATGCGGATTCAATCCGCATGCGGGCGAGGGAGGGCTTATGGGGCGCGAAGAAATCGACATTATCGACCCTATTCTCGACAAACTGCGCGCGCGCTATCCGAACCTTTCCAAAACGCTTCCGCCCGATACCGTGTTTTCGCGGGTGAGAAGGGGCGAGTTTGACGCCGCGGTTGCCATGTACCACGACCAGGCGCTTGGTCCGCTAAAAACGCTTGAGTTTGACAAGGCTGTAAACATTACAATGAATCTTCCGTTTGTAAGGACAAGCCCCGACCACGGGACAGGATACTCAATCGCTGGGCGCGGAATGGCGGATTGCGGAAGTTTTGCAAATGCGGTGGAATTGGCATTTAAATTGTCGTAGAAAAGGGTTTTTTTTGCTTTTTTAGCCAATGCCGCGTTTTGATAAAAGTATAGAGGTGGCGCATTTTTTTATGAATTTTGGGGTGGGGGAGAAATCCTCGCGGTTTCTGGAATAGCGGCTGCAAGCAAATGTATAATTTTGTGAAATTGCCGAGGCAAATTGCTTGACGGAAGCGGGAATTATTCCAATATATACAGTCTTTTACAAAAGAACCTTTGCGTTCGGCTGCGACGCTTGGCTAACGCGGTAAATTTATTTATTATGAATACAAAAATTGAAAACATCGGCGACACGAGAAAAAAGATAATAATAACCTTCTCTCCGGAACAGGTTGAGGAAGAAAACGCTAAGGTAATAGCGGATTTTGTGCGCAACGTCAAAATACCGGGTTTCAGACCCGGAAAAGCCCCCCAAAGCATGGTGGAAAAGCTATATTCCGCATCGATAAAGGAGCAGCTCGAACATTCGCTTACGGGCAAGGCAGTCGAAGAGCTAAACGCAATAAAGGACTTCGATATATATGCCATAGCGGATATGAAGCACGAGGAGAAAAACGGCGGATTCGAGTTTGAGTTTGTTGCGGACATATATCCGGAAGTGAAATTGCCCGAAACACTCGAAACGAAAGTAGAGCTTGATTCCACCGACGCCACCGACGCGGAAATAGAAAACGCTTTGGAATATTACCGCAACCAGCGCGCCAAGTACGACGAGGTAGACAGGGAAATACAAAAGGGCGATTTTGTAAGGTTGTCGTACAAAGGAAGCGTCGACGGCACCCCCATATCCGAAATCGAAAAGAATCTGCCGATATTCGGCGAGCAGAAATCGACGTGGGAAGAAGCCGGCAACGAAAGCGCTCCCGGAGTGCAGGGGGTAGTGCAGGGAATAATAGGAATGAAGAAGGGCGAAAAGAAAACGCTGTCTCACGAATTCCCGAAAGAATTTCCAAATGAGAATCTCGCTGGGAAAAAGGCCGATTACGAAGTCGAAATATTTGAGATTAGGGAAAAGAAACTGCCCGAGCTCGACGCCGATTTCTTTAAGGCTTTTGAAGTCGATTCCCTCGACGCCCTTAAAAATAAAATACGCGACAGCATCGTAAACGAAAAGAAGAGCAACAACGAAATACTAAAGAGGCAGTTTGCTGTCGAACAGCTAATGGGCAAGACGGATTTCCCGCTTCCCGAGACGGCGCTGGAAGACGAAAGGCAGTCGATACTTGAAGAAATGATGATGCGTTTCATGTCGTCCGGCGCTTCGCGCGAAGACCTCGAAAAGAACAAGGAAACGATTTATGAAAACGCCGGCAAAGAGGCAGAGGGCCGCGCAAAAATGCGCATATTCCTCAACCGCGTCGCCAAGGCTAACGATTTGAAGATAGACAACGAGGACATGAGCCGCATGTTGTGGCAGGAAGCAATGCGCTCGCACACGAAGCCGGAAGAGTTGATAAAGCAGCTTCGCAAGGATCCCGCCCGCGCAAACCGCTTGCGTTCCGACGCCTTGTTGCAAAAGGCTATAAACTTTATAGCTGAAAAGACTCAGGTCGAAATAAAGCCTGCCGAGGCTGCAAAGTAAGCTTTGTAAAAGAACTTTGAAATTCCGCGCGGCTCATCGCCTAAACGGCGGCGGGGCGCGCGGTTTTTTTGCGCCGCGAAAGTCCAAACGAGGTATTGGAACTTTTGCGATTGGGTGAAATTTTATATTGCGCGAGCATTGTGATAACTACGCAAAAAATTGGCGTCTCCGTTGGCGGGTTGGATTGTGGCGGCTTTGCCGCCTTTTGAAGCAGACGAAAGGCGCAAAAAACGGCAATATTTTTATTGAGTTTCGGGCGCGAATTTTATTGTTTTATAAAAAGTCAGCGAAGCCGATATTTTATAGAGCGAAAATATCGCGCGCAGCGGGGCATTGTACAGAAGCCTTTGGAGCGCGCGGTTTTTTATGGTAAACAGAATTATCGACCGCCGGAAGGATAGCCGACCGGCGATAAGGAAAATATACTATGGGAGAATATTACATACCGACAGTTTTTGAACGCGACGGCAGAAGCGAGAGGTCGTGGGACGTTTACTCGCGCCTGCTGAAAGACAGGATAGTTTTTATAGGGACACCGATTACCGACGGAGTTGCAAACGCTGTCATAGCGCAGCTTCTATTTTTACAGATGGAGGACGCCAAGAAAGATGTCCACATATATATAAACAGCCCCGGCGGTTCGCTTACGGCGGGCATGGCAATCTACGACACAATGAATTTTCTGCATTGCGATGTAGTGACATACTGCGTTGGGCAGGCGGCGAGCATGGCAACAATATTGCTTGCGGCAGGAACAAAGGGCAAGAGGTATTCGCTTCCGAACTCGAGGGTTATGATACACCAGCCCTATGGCGGAGCCACTGGGCAAGCGAGGGACGTTTCGATAGCGGCAAACGAAATTCTGAGGTGGAGAGCTAAAATAAACGAGATACTTTCAAAGACTACGGGAAAGCCCGTTGCCCAAATAGAGAAGGACTCGGACAGGGATTTCTATATGACTGCCGAAGAGGCCTTGAAATACGGGATAGTCGACAAGGTCATAGAGAGCAAGCGCGACGTTTAAGAAAATGGCCAAAGACACTCAAACATGCAGCTTTTGCGGGCGTCCCGCGCGTGAAGTCGGGACGCTCGTAGCCGGAATAAACGGTTCTTTTATATGCCCGATGTGCGTCGAAACACTCCACAATGCGTTTGAATTGCGCGATATGGAGGATAGGGCGAAGCGCATGGACGCTATGCTTGACTTCGATATAAAGACACCTTCTCAACTGAAGAAGGGGCTCGACGAATATGTAGTCGGGCAGGAAGAGGCAAAGAAGATATTGAGTGTTGCCGTGTACAACCATTACAAGCGCCTGAGGGCGGAGATGCTAAACGTTGGGGACGAAGAATATCCGGACGTAGAAATAGAAAAAAGCAATGTTCTTCTCATAGGACCCACGGGCAGCGGCAAGACGTATTTGGCGCGGACGCTCGCCAAAATGCTAAATGTTCCGTTTGCGATAGGAGACGCTACGACAGTCACCGAGGCTGGATATGTCGGTGAGGACGTTGAAAACCTTGTTTTAAACCTTGTGCGCGCTGCAGACTACAATATAGAGCGTGCCCAGTGCGGGATTGTCTACATAGACGAGATAGACAAAATATGCCGCAAAAACGAGAATGTTTCCATAACCCGCGACGTCGGCGGAGAGGGCGTGCAGCAAGCCCTCCTAAAAATTCTTGAAGGCACTGTTTGCAACATACCCCCGAAGGGCGGGCGCAAGCACCCCGACCAGCAATATTTGCGCGTGGATACCCGCAATATACTTTTCATATGCGGAGGGGCTTTTGTGGGGCTTGATAAAATAATAGCCCGCAGAACGGAGTCAAAAGTTTTGGGATTTAATTCGGATATTGCGGAAGACGCAAAGAGCGAGGCGCAGATACTGAAGAAAGTGCAGCCGGAGGATTTGGTGAAGTTTGGCTTTATACCGGAATTTATAGGGCGTTTGCCGGTAGTCTGCTCGCTCGCGGGGCTTACGGAGTCCGATTTGGTCCACATATTGACCAAGACAAAAAATTCTCTTGTAAAGCAATATTCAAAACTGCTTTCCTTAGATGGCGCCAAGTTAAGATTTACCGATGGGGCCGTAAAGGCGATAGCGCGCAAGGCGATGGATTTTGGCACGGGGGCGAGGGCGTTGCGCTCGATTATGGAAAGCGTGATGCTAAACATAATGTACGAGCTTCCCGACAAAAAGAAAAGCGGAGAAGTTGTGATAGACGAAAGCATGATAGATTCGGCTTCGCGCGCAGAGTGAGCGAGCCGATGGCTGGCGTAAATTGTGGCGAAATTGGAAGGAAAAGCCAGGGAGCCGCCGTCTAATATTGTACGGTAGAGTCTATAAGAAACAGTAAGCGCGGAGGAAAACCGCGCTTTTTATTTGCGCTGCTTGGCGATGGCAGGGAGAAAGAGTGTTGCATTTTGACTGGAATAGCGGCTGAGGCTAAATTTGCGATGTAGAAATTGCAGATGCAATAATTCTTTTAGCTTAGGCACAGTTATAAATGTTTGTTGCAAGTTTGTGGCCGCTTGCCGGCAAAGTTTTTTGCCTTTTGGCGTTTGAATAAACTTGCCTCAAATTGTATTTTGTCAATATTGGGAAAATATGACGAAGCGCCCAGAAAAGACATTATACCGCCCAAACTTATATTTATTGGGTTTTATGGGCACCGGCAAATCGTCAGTGGGGCGAAAGGTAGCCGCGCGGCTAAAATTAAAGTTTTTAGATTCCGACGCGGAAATAGAAAAATCTGCCGGCATGCAGATAAACGATATTTTTGCAAAATACGGCGAGGAAAAATTCAGGCAGATGGAGCGCGATTTTATGGAAAGCGGGCATCCGGAAAGCGGATGCGTGATCTCTTGCGGGGGCGGGCTTTGCTGCCGCGAGGGAATGCCGGAGCTCGTGCGAGGAAAGGGAATTTGCGTGGTATTATTTTCAACGCCTGAGGATATTTACGATAGGGTCTCAAAAAGCGACACGCGGCCGCTCATGCGCGTTGAAAATCCGCTCTCTAGGATACGAGAGCTGTTGAAGGCGCGCACGCCATACTATATGAAAAGCGGCATTGCGATAGCGGCTGACAAAAATATAAAAGACACGGTCGAACATGTCGAGCGCATATACCGGACTCAGTCCCGCAGATTCCGCAGGGAAAACAAAACATTGCTTAGAAGTTAAAATAGCGGTTTGGGGCAACAGAAATTTTACCGTTTTTATTGAGCGCAAAAAAAAGCGCGCAAAATCTAAGCTTGTTTTTTACGCAGCATCAATAAGGCGCGCTAAAAGAAAATGCGGACTGTATTTTATAGGAAATGCAAGGGCAAATAGAATCTCTTATTCTACTGTCACTGCCTTTGCAAGATTCCGCGGCTTGTCGACGTCGCAGCCCCTTTGTACGGCGATGTAATAGGCGAGGAGCTGTATCGGAATGGTCGCAATAATAGCTTTTACACAGTCGTGGGCGTCGGGAATGGAAATGATGTCGTCGGCGATGCCTTCAAAGGCTTCGGGGCGATTTGTTATCGCTATTATAGGCCCTTTGCGCGCCTTTATCTCCTGCGCATTTGAGACGACTTTCGGGAGTATTTCGTCGGAGGTCGCAAGAACAACCGTCGGGCATTCGGGAGACACGAGGGCTATAGGCCCGTGTTTCATCTCGGCGGCGGGGTAGCCTTCGGCGTGAATGTAAGAGATTTCCTTGAGTTTGAGGGCCCCTTCAAGAGCCACCGGAAATTCGCTCAGCCTACCTACAAACAGAAAATCCGAAAAATGCGCGTATTTTTTTGCGATTTTCTCGATAGAAGGAGCGAGTTTTAAAACTTTTGCCGCGAGCGACGGAAGGGATTTTATAGCGTCAACAATCAGCCTTCCGCCGTAGAACGATAGGTCTCTCATTCTGCCAATGTAGAGCGCGATTAGCAAGCAGATTGCGATTTGCGACGTAAAGGCCTTTGTCGAGGCGACCCCCACTTCCTTTCCCGCATATTGGTATAGTCCGCCGTCCGACTCGCGCGAAATTGTCGATCCCACAGAATTTGTGATTGCGAGTGTTTTGAAGCCTTTTCGTTTGGATTCTCTCAGCGCTTGCAGGGTGTCGATAGTCTCGCCGCTTTGGCTGATTACAAACACGAGCGTGTTTTTATCGAGGGGCGCGTTGCGGTATCTAAATTCGCTTGCGTACTCGACTTCAACCGGGATTCTCGCGTATTTTTCAATAAGATATTCGGCTACGAGGCATGCGTGCCATGCAGTTCCGCATGCGCAAAATAGAATGCGGTCGATTTGCCTCATATCGGCGGGGGTCATATTGAGGCCATTGAGGACGGCTGTCGAGCCGTCGTCGGAAATTCGCCCGCGTATTGCGTTCTCAAGAACTGCGGGCTGTTCCATAATCTCCTTCTGCATGTAGTGTTTGCAGTTGCCAAGATCTGCGGACTCGAGGTTCCAGTCGATTTCGCTTACAGTATAATTTATGGGCTTGTTGCAGATAGTGACAATGTCGCAGCTGTCGGCTGTCACGAGCGCAATTTGGTTGTCTTCAAGATATATGACGTTTGAAGCCCTGCCTGCGAATCCGAGGACGTCGCTCGAAACGAGCCTTTCGTTTTTCCCGACACCTATTAGGAGCGGAGATCCCTTTCTTGCGGCAACTATCTCACCGTCGTTAAAGCGGCATAAAACCGCAATTCCGTATGTGCCCTCAACGTGCAGAAGGGCTTTGCGGACAGCCTCCATAAACCTGTTTTCGGTATTTTCGTCAGTTCTTTGCGAGTAGTGGTATGCAATTAGGTTTACGAGAACCTCGGAGTCTGTTTGGCTTGAAAAGGTGTAGCCTTTTGTCAAAAGGAAATTTTTGATGTTCTCGAAATTTTCGATTATGCCGTTATGGACGAGGGCGAAATTCCCGTCAGATGAAACATGCGGGTGTGCGTTTGCGTCTGTTACGCCGCCATGGGTGGCCCAGCGGGTGTGGGAAATTCCCGTATTTGCGGAAAAATTCATCTTGCGGACTTCTTCTGCGAGAGTGCCGACACGCCCCTTTTTTTTGCATACGCGCAAAATTCCGTTTTTGAGCAAAGCGATTCCTGCGGAATCGTATCCGCGGTATTCGAGTTTCAAGAGCCCTTCCAAAAGGATTGGAACGGCATTTTTACTTCCCACGTATCCAGTTATTCCGCACATAAAATTATATTATAATGGCTTTTTTTTGAAATATAAAGGTTTATCGGAATTTTTTATGCGTTTCTCAACAAAAAAAATTACTGTGAAAAGGCGCTGAAAAATTGCAAAAAACAAATTGCCAATGCAGCACCTTGGAAAAAATTGACCACAAGAAATTTTTTATATTTTAACGCGGCAAAAAAAATTGCAAAACATAGAATTATCTATGAACAGGTGTCAAAAAAACTTGAAATGCCGATAAAATAAAAGATACTTTTGATTTTGGAGGGGCGTGTTGATATTGCGGCCCGAAAATTTAAACGAAAAATTTATAAGATATGGGAATAAAGTTTTTTGCGGTTGTCATTGCGGCCTTTGCCTCGACATATACATTGTACGGACAGACGGCAGCAGTTGCCGATTTGCAGCAGGATATGGCGCTTTTGAAGCGCGAGGTCGGGCAGTTGAGGCTCGAAGTCGAACAGCTCAGACGCGAGAACGAAGAGCTTTTGCGCAAAATCAAACAGTCTTCGAGCGACGACAACGAGAATGTAAGGCAACAGTTGTCGTTCGCAAAGAGCGAGATTTCCGTCCAAAATGAAACTTTAAAGAGAGAAATAATATCGCTCGTAAAAAAAGATTTGGAATCGATGGCAGCGCAGACCAATGCCAATATGCAGAAACTCGCCGCAGCGATAGGCACAAGACCGCAGTCTGACCTTCCCACAACATTTTCAGACGACTATCCAAAGACGGGCGTCACTTACACCGTGCAGGCGGGAGACTCCATAAGCAAAATCGCAAGGAAGATGAATTCCAGGATAAAATGGATTCAAGACGCCAATAAAATCGCCGACCCGTCGCGCGGATTAAGAATAGGCGACGAAATATTCGTACCGCAAAAATAAAAAAAATATGGCAATCCAACGCAAATCACTGGGAAGAGGGCTTGGCTCAATAATTTCTGCCGGAGCAAAAAAGGCAGCCGATTCCGGCGCGAAGAAGATAGGCGCCCAGCCGGTGCCGTCGCCGGCGCCGTTAAAAGTGCAAATCTCGGCACACGGACTGTTTAGCGAAATCCCGATAGACAAGGTTGCGCCGAGCCCGTACCAAGCGCGCAAGGAATTTTCTGAAGAGGAGATTCGCAACCTTGCCGACTCCATATCTTCGGAGGGGCTATTGCAACCGATTCTCGTCCGCCAGATTCCCGGAGGAACGTACGAGCTTCTTGCGGGCGAACGCCGCCTGCGCGCGTGCAGGTTGCTTGGAATGAAAAAGATTGTCGCGTGCGTGCAAAATGCGAGCGACTCGTCTGCGGCGGCAAAGGGGCTGATTGAAAACATACAGCGGGCCGACCTCAACCCAATGGAGGAGGCGAGGGGGATAGCGTATCTTATAGCGACCTTCCGTCTGACGCAAGACGCAGTTTCGCAAAGGCTCGGCAAGCCGCGCTCGAGCATTGCGAATTCCCTAAGGCTGCTAAGGCTGCCTGAAAGCGTGCAGGGATATATTTCAAGCGGAATGATATCCCCAGGACACGCCAAAGTAATACTTTCCGTAGAGGATAAAACCCAGCAAGAGATACTCGCCCGCCGAATTATAGAAAACGGCTTAAACGTGCGCGGCGCGGAAGACGCCGTAAGAAGGCTCAAAGATGGCGAGGCAAGGGCGGACTCATCGGCTCCGGCGGCAAAAGTCGCGCAATCTGCGGTGGTGCGCGATATACAAAACAAAATCTCGACCCGCCTAAACGCGAGCGTTGAAGTCCGCCACGGCGCCAAAAAGGGGAAAATAATAATAGAATATCTCGGCAACGACGATTTGCAGAGGATTCTCGAAATTATTGGGGTAAAAATCTAATTTGACGATAAATCCGAAAATATTTCTCTTTGCGGCCGTCGGCACAATGTTTTTCGCCGATGCGCATGCGTTGTTGAACAACGACTTTACAAGGGCAAACTCGACTTTCTCCAAGCGCCGTTTTGAGGAGTCGAAAATGAGTTCAATGCAGGGGAAAAAAGCGCGCGAGTCCGGCAAGATGCTCGAGCGTAAATTATACGAGAATACCGGAGACGTATCATATCTGAGAGAAGAGAAGCCCCATTTTGAGGAAGGCTTGCCCGGCGCAGAAATGTCCAAGCAGAGGGCTTTTGACAATAAGAAGGACTTTGTGACACCCGAATACCACGGCAAAACAAAAAGCGATTTGTGGAGCGGGGCGGACGTCCCGCTTGCAATGGAAAATACCGACAGAAATCTATCAAAAAAATACCTCGGCAAAATCGACGTGAATAAGCGGGATAGCAAGTATCAGGAATACCTGCGCGACCAATACTCCGAGTTGATGGAAATGTCCATGCGCGAGATAAACAAGTTTTATTTTCGCGAGTCCCACTCGGCGGATCCGGGTATCCCGATAACGACCGCAGGCGGCGCATTGCGCAATAACGAGGAGTCTTTTTGGGACTTTTTATCCCCAAATAAGAAAATAGGCAGGGGAAGAGTTTTTGTGCGGAAACTAAAATTTGATTCATCGGGGAATATTGTGGATTCTGATGCCCCAGATTCACCGCCAACAATTTCCAAACCGGCGGCTTCTCTTGCAAGCCCGACAGCCGCGCCAAGAACGACGTCTTCGGCGCCTAATAAAAATGTTCCTCCCCAGCGTTATCGCGGCGAATTGAGATCTATGGAGAAAGTCGACGACAATATTGGCAGACAATTCGACATTCTCAATGTCCCGGAAGAGATGCGTTCAGGGAGCCCAACGATACGCGTTGAAGTCAAAGATTCCGATTTTTAGCGTAATGTGGAGATTCCGTTTTTTTTATAGGCGGGCTGCTTGAATTTTTCTCGCTTAATATTTTTCATTAGGCTTTTCTGCCTGATGACTTATGGCGCGCCACAAGCGGATCGTTGCGCTTTCACACGTTTGAAATCTCAATTTTTACAGGCGGATTGCTTGCGCGTCGCATGAGGGATACAAACTTCTTATTGAAGTATTCCCATTAGGTTATTTTGCCTAATTATTAGTGGCATAGATTACCTGCATTCACATTCAGTCTTTTTCATTTATTTTTTTATAAGGCGGATTGCTTGCGTGCAATATACGAATTTGTAGCATGCTTCATTCATGCTATTATATCCCAAATTTTCTAATGGAGGATTCCGGGGCAAAGAGCGGAAAGTTCTGCGTCCGGGAGCGTCAATTTAAGGAGGCGTCCGATTTTGGCTTCTGTAGGCACGCGAATGCCGGGCGTTCTCTAATTAAAAGTTCGCGCCAAATATCTTCCGGAGGTATATCGAATATTAGCCCAATATCGGCGTTTGACACTATCCATTCGCCTTCCGATATTTCGGCTTTTAGCTGATTCGGTCCCCATCCGGAATATCCGGCAAAAGCCGCAACTTTTGCGTCGGGGTTATTTGAAATTTCTTCGATTGCATTTTTGGGGGAAGTCCCGAATGCGAAAGTGCCGCCGCATTCACATTTTCCCTCGCATGAGCATACGGCGAGGGTTATGGTGCCGCTTTCGACTGGACCGCCGTCCATAACTTCAACGTCTTCGAGCGGAGTGGATTCAAACTCCTCGGAAATGTCTCCGAGCTTTTTTCCGCGCGGCTTGTTGATTGCAATGCCAAATGCGCCGTCTTCGTTGTCTTCGAGAAGCAGTATTACAGCCTCCTCAAAAAAGTCTCCGGTGTGGGACGGAGACGATATTAAAAAACTCCATGAAATGTCGTTGTAAAAGTTTCTCATTTTAGAGCTTTTCTATTTCCACGTTTGAGTCTTTAAAAAATCTGAAACAGAGTTCGTCGTTGTTATAGTCGTGCAGGTATTTTATTTTTGCAATGCCAGAGGCGGCAAGAAGCTTTGCGCAATTAACGCATGGGAAGTGCGTAATGTATGCGGTGCAGCCGCTAAGAGAAACGCCCCTTCGCGCAGCGTCGGAAATTGCGTTTTGTTCGGCGTGCACAGTTGCCTGCTCGTGCCCGTCGCGTACGCACGAGGAGTGCGGGGCGCCTGGGAGGAATCCGTTGTATCCAGCGGCGACGATTCTGTTTTTATGCTGCCCACCGCTTACGATTACGCAGCCAACATGAAGGCGGTCGCATGCAGAGCGCGATGCCATAAGTATTGCGGCGCATATAAAATATTCGTCCCAGGTGGGTCTGCGCCCCCACGAGCGCACGGCATTTTCCACGGCTTTAATCAATTCAGAATTTTCCATAGGAAATTTTTTAGACAATTACGCAGGAAAACAGAACTGCAAAAAAGTGCATAAAGCTTCCCAACAAAACAAAAATATGCCAGACAGCATGCGAGAATTTTTTTGTCTTTCTCAAATAGAAGAACACCCCGCCTGTATAGAAGAGCCCTCCCAAAACGAGGAAAACGAGCGCAGACGTTGGCAGTACCTCAAAAAGCTTTCCGGAGACAAAAACAATGAGCCAACCCATTGCGAGGTATAGCCCGACAGACCACCATTTTGTTCCGGAGCCCCCCGCGTAGATTTTTAGAAAAGTGCCCAATATAGCAAGTGTCCAGATTATGCCAAAGATTGTCCATGCTACTGCCGAGCGCATTGCCACGAGCAAAAACGGGGTATAGCTGCCAGCAATTAAATAGTAGATTGCTATATGGTCGAATTTTTTTAAGATTTTCTTTGCGACTTCACCTTTTGCCGCATGGTAAACTGTCGAGGCAGTGTACATCAAAATGAGAGAAGCCCCGAAAATTGAGCTGGAAACTATTCCCCACGCATTTCCGTACACTGACGCCAATGTCACGAGCACTGAAAGCATTGCAACGCTTGCGATAATCCCTATTCCATGGGTCGCGGCGTTCCACATTTCCTCCGCCGGAGAGTATGCTGCAGTTTGCGTTGTCATAGTTTTTATTACGTATTTTTTTTTAACTTAGGCAAACATTTTGTTTGCCATATTTTTTTCGGAAATTTCTCCATTATTTGGCGCAGCTTCTGGGAAGGCTTTTAGGAGTCTTTCAAACAATATGCTGTATCCGTCGTCGGATTCCTCGGCGATGTTTGCGAGTTTTTTAAAAATGTCCATTACTTCGCGCTCGCGCGAAAAGCGGCTTTGGGAATGTCCGCATTCGCTCTCGCCGTCTTTGGGGCATATTTTTACGGAATTTTTTGCAGATTTTTCGGCGCAGCTTTTTTCATTTGAAAAAATTACGCACTCATCTTCTCCGTTTATGAGAAAATTTTCGCTTACGTTGAATATTCGGGCGAGTTTGGATATTGTCTTGTAATTTCGTGGCAGGCGGCCGCGCCGCCAGGTACTTGCAGCGCTAATCGAGCAGCTTGTGGCTATGGCAATGTCTTTCAGTTTTACATTTCTTGCTCCCATCAGCAGCCTCATGCGGGTAGCAAAATTTGTATCTTTATATGGCTTAGAATGTTTCATTTATAAAGTAGAATTTTTCTATTTTATATTGACAAATAATAATTATTATGTTCCATTATTTATATTAAATAATGAATTTTATTTATAATATATCGCAAAGGACATTGAATGAAAGGATAAAATATTAAAAAGATTATGAAAAACTCACACACAAAAAAAAGAAGTCGCCGCCGCGCGCGGAGGGAGGTCAGAAGAAAATGAAAAATAGCGACGAGTTATCCGAGGGGTTTGAACATTTTGCCTCTCTCTTTCCCAAAGGACAGGAATGGTTCAGCCCAAAGGAGACCGGATATATCATAGGTAGGTCGGATCAATTTGTACGAAACAGCTTTTACAGCGGTAAAATTTTCGGGCATCTGTCAAACGGTCTTGCAAAACCAGGGCATGAGAAAAAGACTTATATGAGAGTTCACCGCGATGCAATAGTTCTGTTTTTGCTTGAGTCGGCAAATTATACCCCCGAGTCATTTATGCAAATGCTGGAATCCGTAATATTAAACCGTTCGGACTACCAGTTGTTCAGGCTGGAAAAATTGATAAAAGACAGGCTATATTCGGGAGTTGGCAGGGCAAAGGCGCGCAGTAAAAATATTTGACACTCCAGACGTGAAGGCGCGCGCATTGACGCGCGCCAAAATGATAAAAAATTTTTTGTCTAATAAGCTGCAATCGTTTTATTTATTTGATGTGCGAATGAATTGTTGAGTCGGAGAATTTAAATAATGAGCATTGCGTCTCCATAAGAGTAAAAGTTGTACTTGTCGGCTATTGCTTCGCGGTAAAGCTCCTTTAAAATATCCACCCCGTCTAGAGAATTTGATTTTATGAAGGCTGCTACGAGGCACATTAGCGAGGAGCGCGGAAGGTGAAAATTAGTTATTAAGGCGTCCGCCGATATAATTTTTTGGGGCGGATAAACAAAAATGTCTGCGGATCCAACAAAGTCATTTGGGCACAATCCAGACGGTATCCCGTTTTTGCGGCAGAAGTCTTCCATGGCGCGCAACGATGTAGTTCCCACGGCGAGGCGCGGGCGGCTGCTATCAGCCATGGCAGAAAGGGTCTTTGCGGGTATCTCGTATATTTCCGAATGAATTTTAAAATCCTCGATTTTTTCAGTCTTCATGGGCTTGAAGGTGCCAAGCCCCACATGAAGTATTAAGGAATAAAATTTGTGGCCTTGCGATTGGAGCGTGGCGTCCAATTCGGGGGTAAAATGCAGGCCGGCGGTAGGGGCCGCTGCTGCGACGCGTTTCGCGGGGTCTGCGTAAACGGTCTCGTAGTATGTATTATCGAAATCTCTGTCGTAGCCGGGCGACTTTTGGTCGCGCTCAATGTACGGGGGAAGGGGGACTACTCCGATTTTTTCGCTCAAATCTACAACCCCGCCACGGCCGAAAGTGTCAAAGCGGACGGCTGCGTTGCCGTCTGAATCCTTCGATAATACCGTTGCCTCAAATATTCCCTCTATCCCGAAAGTTGCGCCGGGTTGCAGGCGCTTTCCAGGTTTAAGCATGCAGAGCCATTCGTCAGAGCCGTTTAGCGGGCTTAGCAAAAGGCACTCTACTTCTCCGCCGGTGGGTTTTTTTGCAAAAATTCTCGCCTTTAAAACTGCTGCTGTATTTCTGAAAAAATTGTAGGGTTTCCCGAGTATATTTGGCAGATCCGCAAATTTAGCATGGGAAATTTTTTCGGAATTTCTATCGTAAACGAGCAGTTTGCATGCGTCGCGGCGTTGGGAAGGATAGCGGGCTATCCTTTCTTCGGGTAGGTTGTAGTCCAAGTCGGAGGTATCCATTATTTACTGGGAATAAAACCTGCATTTTTGCCGAAAGCGCCTTTTTTGCGAGAAGATTTTTTTGCGATTAGCTATTTTTTAAATCCACGCTTGGTCAAATATTCTACTGATTCCGGAATTTTATCTATTTGAGAGCGGTCTTTTGCGGCGTCAAACATTACAACGTAAAGACCGTCAAACCCAGAGCGTTCAAGCTCCGAGATAAAAGATTCGAGCGGGAGAGTGCCGCGCCCGTAAGTTTCGCATTCGCGGGATTCTGATAAATCCTGAATATTGATGCCGACAAGCTTGCCTTCAAGTTTTTTTAGGCAGCTTACGATATCAAAGCCAGAGCGGCCCCAGTGCCCGCAATCCGGGAAAGCGCCAAGATTTTTTTTGCCGCGGAGGGCATCTATCATTTTTTCAGGGGTTGAATATGGAGGAGGATTGTTTTTCTTATTTGGGTGGTTGTAGAGCCCGGCAGAAATCCCGTATTTTTCAGAAAGTTTGTCGTATATTTCAAGCGCGCTTTTCGGTGCCTCAACTGTCATATATTTTACTCCGAAAAATTTTGCGAACTCAAAGAGTTTTTTAATTTCCGATTCCTCTGAAAGCGATATATGCCCGATAGAGATTATTTGTACGCCTGCGTTGTCAAAAATCTTTTTGGCTTCGTCGCGTGAGGCTTTGGGCATTTTATAATGAAAAATGACGTTTTTATTAGGGCCGTTCCCGCCAATTTTTATATTTTGAAACATCGAGGCTTTTTTGACGCCTATTTTTTTGAAGTCTGCCAACATTTCAGTTATCGAGGTTTTTTGCCATGGATATGAACTTACCGCAATATCCGCGCCGAGAGCTTGAATGGAAAGTAGAGCGAGAAAGAAAATATAAAAAACTTTCATATATAAAACTTCATTTATTTTATAAAAATTTTCAAGAAAAACCTGCCAAGCTTTACGTTATGTAAAAAACGCTCTTACCTGCGCATTAAAAATAAACTTCAAATATTTTGGCGAGTTTGAGGAATCTCCGGAAGATAAACTCGCGGCAATTGCTAAAAAACGCTAATATTTTGGTGAAGGCTATTATTTTATAAAACTTAAAGATTTTTTCCCGATAATAGGTTAACAAAAAGAAAAAACCTCCCAACGGTGTAAATAAATAATTTAAACTGAAAAATTCCTTGAAAAAAAAGCTTTGCAATGTTTCGGGAGATTTTAGAGAGTTTTATGATTTTATACCCAAGAAACGCACACAAATTAACCCCGAGGCAGTATCAAAAAGCTATGAAAATGAAAATTCTCATGATTTCCCCCGAATGCGCACCATTCTCCAAAGCCGGAGGGTTGGGTGATATGGTGTCTTCAATATCCAAGCAGTTCGCGGCTTCCGGGTGCGACGTTAAGGTTTTTACGCCGCTTTACTCTACTGTGAAACGGCCTGCCGACATAGAAAAGCAGATGGACAATCTTTCCGTCCACATGGGGCTCGGGCTTGAATACAAGGCGTCTGTTTGGACGGCGGCTTTGGGAGACGCCAAAATGCTCTTTTTGGAGTTCAACATGTACTTTGACAGGCCCGGCATATACAATTACAACGGTGTCGATTTTTCCGACAACGGCGGGAGGTTTGCCTTTATGTGCCGCGCAGCCCTCGATTGGTGCCTGCAAAACGACTGGATACCTGACGTCATACATTGCCACGACTGGACCACGGGGTTCGTCCCAGTGTTGCTGAACACTTCTCTATACAATTCTCCGCTCGGGGGTTCGGCGAGCGTTTTTACGATACACAATTTGCAACATCAGGGAGTGTTCGACAAAGGGGTACTTGAATACGCGGGCATACCTTCTTCGGAATTCAGGGCGGATTCATGCGAATCGTACGGATCGCTGAATTTGATGAAAGGGGGGCTTTACAACTGCACAAAAATCACGACAGTAAGCCCGACCTATGCAAATGAAATAAGAACCCCCGAGTACGGTTGCGGGCTTGACGGGGTGCTGCGTTTTAGGGGGGCGGATTTGATCGGGATAATAAATGGAGTTGACACCGACGCATGGAATCCGCAAACCGACGAATTTATAGCCGCCAACTATTCGCTGTCGGATATGAAGGGAAAATCCGCCTGCAAAAAAGCGCTCCAAAAGAGACTGGGCTTGGACGTTTCCGCCAAAAAACCCGTATTTGGGGTGGTGTCGAGGCTTTACTCGCAAAAGGGTCTGGATTTGCTCGCGAGGATTGCAGGGGAACTTGTGGGGCACATGGACATACAAATAGCAATCCTTGGCACTGGCGAGCATTGGCTTGAAAACGCATTTTCGGATTTGACGGCAAAATTCCCCGGAAAAATATCGGCGTACATAGGCTTTGACAACGAGTTGGCGCACCAGATAGAGGCAGGCTCCGACTTTTTCATAATGCCGAGCAGGTTTGAGCCGTGCGGGCTAAACCAGATGTATTCAATGATGTACGGAACGCTTCCGATAGTGCGGGCTACCGGAGGATTGGAAGACACTGTCGACCAGTATTCCGAATCGACCGGCAGCGGAGACGGCTTTAAGTTTTCGGATGCGACCTGCGAAGCTCTGTATAATACGATAGGCTGGGCGTGTTCCACTTGGTACGACCGTCCTGCCGATATCCAGAAATTGCGGCGCAACGGAATGAGCGAGGATTTTTCTTGGAATAAATCCGCCGAGAAATACGCGCTCGTTTACAAGTGGGCGGTAGGCGCGCGCTCTGCAAGATTTTAAGGCAAAATGGCAATAGAGCATACAGCGCGCAGGATATATAGGCAGAGCGAACTTCCGCTTTGGCTATCTAGGGCTGCATGCGATTGGCAGGGGCAATTCCGCCTGGAAGAGCTTGAATACGGGCGCAAACTTTATAAAAATTGCGTAATCCGCGATATTGAGCTGCACGAGTCCGAAGCGCTTGCGCGCGCGAAACTCGAAGACGGCACCGAGCCGTTTTGCGTTCTGGATTTTGAGGGCGAAAGATATGTGCGCCGCGAAGGCTGGGATCTGGACCAGGCGGCTTTGTGCGTCGCCGCGCTCTATGAGATAGACGAGCTTATAGGCGACTTGTCCGCCACACCGGACGTATTTTCAGAGCCTTCGCCCGGAGCGGAGTCCTCAAAAGAAAGTAATGAAAGCAATTCTGCCGCGGAGGAAGCGGAAGCCCAAAAGGAGGAGTCGCAAAATAAAGCCCCGGAGCGCAAGCCGATGGAGCTTGAGCTGTCTTTCCACTCCAAGCGCAAGGGTCTTGTATTTTCGACGAAATGGCTTGACGAAAAAGGGTTGAGGCGTTTCGCGTACGGCGACAGATGCGTAAAGATAGCGGATCTTCTGGAATGCGAGCGCGAGAAGCTGCTGTCGCTTGCGGGGCTTTCGCGCAAGGCAGGGTTTAAGTACGACGGCGAGAGCCATATTTTGCCGGAGCTTTCCAAGATACCGCCGTTTTTAAACAATGTTTTGCCAAAGTGGTCGGAACTGTTTAAAGTAGTTTGCGACAAGCGGGTGGAATTGCTAAAAGGGGGAGAGCGCAAGTTGACGCTAACCCCAGAGGTCGTGGAGGTCGGCGGCGACGGGGCGGACTTCGACATAAAATGGCTGCCGAGCGTAGGAGGGCGTTCGATAGACGCGTCCGAGCTCCCCAAATTGATGGGCGGGGCGGGCTCGCTAAGGATAATACCCGATTACGGAATTTTAAGGGTTTCGGGCGACGACACAGCTCTTGTACGGGACGTAGAGCGCTCGCGCGAATTCGGTTTTGAGCAGGGGAAGATACCGCGCTACATGCTGCTTTCGGCTTCGGATTTTGGCGGGCGTTTAAAGCTAACTCCCGAACTTGCGCAATGGAGAAAATCGCTTGAAAATCCCGTTGATATGAAGGCTAAGCTTCCAGATTTTCTGCGCAAGTACCAGTGCGCCGGGGTCGCGTGGGCGGTAAATCTTTTCGAGCATTCGTGCAATGCAATGATTGCCGACGAGATGGGGCTTGGGAAAACCATTCAAACTCTCGCGCTTGTCGACTACTATTTGTCGCGCGTCAAGTCTGGGGGAGAGGCAAAATTTCTAGTCGTGTGTCCGGCAAGCGTCATACCTGTTTGGATTGCTGAGGCGCAAAAATTTTTCCCGAAAATAAAAACCGGGATAGTTGGAGCAAAGACCGATTTTTCAAAGGCGGACTTGTGGATATGCAGCTATACGCAGCTGCGCCGCAACCGCTCTGAAATTGAAAAAATCCGCTTTGAACTCGCTGTGCTGGACGAGGCCCAATTTATAAAAAATCCGGATTCCAAGACTACTATGGCGTGCATGTACATTTCCGCGCGCCGCAAAATAGCCCTTACCGGGACTCCTATAGAAAATAAATTGATGGACATCTGGACGGCGTTTAGGTGGCTGATGCCGGGGTTGCTCGGCTCGCGCGCGAATTTTGAGCGGCTTGCGCACGGGGACGCTGCGATAGTGGAAACAGTGCGCAGACAGATTTCACCATTCGTGCTCAGGCGAATGAAATCCGAAGTTGCGTCCGAGCTTCCGGAAAAAGTGCGCGTGGAGCTCTATTGCCCGATGTCCGAGCAGCAAAAGTCTGAATACGCAAAACTGCTCGATCTTGCGCGCGGAGAATTAAAAGCGTCGGTTGGCGACGCGAAGGGCAGGCTTACGATACTGTCGCTGATAACCCGGCTGAGGCAGGCCGCTTGCGACGCGGCTTTGCTACCGTGGATTGGAGGGGCGGGGGCTCCGGAGTATGGAGGAAAGCTTTCCGTGCTGCTCGACAAGGTTGAAGAGCTGTGCAATGCGGGGAAAAAGGTTTTGGTGTTCAGCCAGTTTACAAAATTTCTAGATTTGGCTAAATTGGCGCTGAAAACGCGCATAAGCGAGGCCGACATATACATGCTAACCGGCTCCACCCGCGACCGCGCGCTTCCGGTGAACGCCTTTCAGACTGCGCGGCGCGGGTCGGTTATGCTTGTTAGCCTAAGGGCAGGCGGGACGGGCATAACTCTTTCCGAGGCCGACTACATATTTCTCGCCGACCCGTGGTGGAATCCCGCAGTCGAGGAGCAGGCGATAGACCGCGCGCATAGAATAGGGCGCCGCGGAGACGTGTTTGTATATAGAATGATAGCAAGGGACACTGTTGAGGATAGGGTTTTGCGCCTGCAATCCCGCAAGCGCAAGCTTTTCGACGATTTGATTGGCGGATTGCGCGACGTCTCCAACCGGGAAAAATTTATACAGACAATAGCGGAGATACTCGAATGAAGATAGTGTCGTGGAATGTTAACGGGCTAAGAGCGGTAATGTCCAAAAATTTTTACGAGTTTGTGGGTGCTGCAAAGCCCGACATACTTTGCCTTCAAGAGACGAAATTGCCGGTGGAGCTTGCTGATTCCATGGAGATTCCGTTTAATTACAAAATATTTTCGTGTGCCGAAAAGAAAGGGTATTCTGGAACGGCGATATTTTCGAACGTGCGCCCGAATGCGATGTACGAAAAAACTTTCGACGGGCATCCGCGCGAGGGCAGGATATGCGTCGCGGAATTTGGAGATTTTACGCTAGTAAACACATACGTCCCAAATTCACAGGACGGATTGCGGCGCCTTGAATACCGAACGAAAGTCTGGGACGAGGATTTTAAAAAATACTTAAAATCGGTCGATAGCGCCGTAGTGTGCGGAGACTTGAATGTTGCGCGCACGCCGCTTGATGTATTTGATGTCAAAGGAGCGCGCGGCAGTGCAGGGTTTACGGACGAAGAGAGGGCCGGAATGGAGTCGCTTTTGTCGGAGTGCGGCTTGCGCGACGTCTGGAGGGAGCAAAACCCCGGAAAAATCGGCTATACTTGGTGGAGCTATTTTAGGCGCGCCCGCGAGCGCAACAGAGGGTGGAGGATTGACTATTTCCTTGTTTCGGAAAATTTGGTTGAAAGAGTAGAAGGCGCGGGGATATTGGACGATGTGCAAGGCTCGGACCATTGCCCGGTTTACCTGTCTATAAAATAATTTTTTTGCATTGATATTTGCGGGATTCGCCGTACAGAAAACATTTTGCAGTGCGTTTTAAATTAGGTGATTTTTTTTATTTTGTTGGCGGAGCAATTTTTGGACATGGGCGGATAAAAAATCTTAAAGAGTCTAAAAAAAAGTACAAAATTGTAGGATTTGAAGTTTTTTATAGAATAAGTTTGAAGAAAAAATAAATATATAAAGTTTAATCGGCATCTATGAAGAATGTACTCTCCACATGGGCAAAAAATATATCACCTTCACCTACGCTAGCAGTAGACGCGAAGGCCAAGAAATTGAAGTCCGAAGGCAAGGACGTATGCGGCTTTGGAGCCGGCGAGCCCGACTTTGACACACCGGAATTCATAAAAGAGGCCTGCATAAAGGCGATAGAAGCCGGCAAGACAAAATACTTGCCTTCCGCAGGATTGCCCGCCTTGCGCGAAGCGCTTGCAACGCACTATGCGAAGCGCAGGGGGATAAGCTACAACGCTTCAAATTTCATAGTTAGCCCGGGAGGCAAATTCAGCTGCTACCTAGCGATAATGTCTGTTGTTTCGCCTGGCGACGAAGTCATAATACCGGCGCCGTACTGGGTGAGCTATCCTGAAATGGTAAAGCTTGCCGGCGGTACCCCCGTGTATGTAAAAGCGACAGACGCTGCCGACTTCAAGGTGACAGTTCAGCAGCTCGAAAGCGTAATCACCCCAAAGACCAAACTTTTGATACTAACAAGCCCCTCAAATCCGACGGGAGCCGTATATTCCGCGCAAGAATTGAAGGAAATAATGGATTTTGCAATCGCGCGCGACATACTCGTGATGTCAGACGAAATATATTCGACTCTCGTGTACGACGGAGTAGAGGCAATAAGCCCTGCAAGCCTGTCGGAGGAGGCGAAGGAGCATACTATTGTCGTTTCCGGATTCAGCAAGGCATTTTCGATGACCGGTTGGAGGCTCGGTACATTGTGCGCTCCCGACGCGATAGCGAAAGCGGTTGCAAATTTGCAGAGCCAGACAAGCTCCAACGCGACATCGTTTGCTCAGTACGGCGCGCTTGCGGCAATGGAAAACGAAGCTCTTGCTGACGCCGCCGTAGCGGAGATGAAAAAGAGTTTTGACCGCCGCAGGCTGATGCTTTTAGAGGGCTTAAATGCGATAGACGGCGTATTTTGCCGCAGGGCGCAAGGGGCATTTTATCTGTTCCCGAACATTTCGTCGTTTGGAATGTCGTCGGTTGATTTTTGCGCAAAGCTATTGGAGGAAAAACTTGTCGCTGTCGTTCCCGGTTCGGCGTTTGGCTCCGACGAAAACGTGCGTTTTAGCTACGCCGTTTCGGACGAGACAATACAAAAAGGGATTGAACGAATGGCACAGTTCTGCTCGGAAATTAGATGAAATTTGACGAGGCGATGCTCATGTTGCGTGCGGGATTTAAAAGTTCCGCCGCAGCCGACGCCGCGGAATTCGCCGCGGAGTTTGCCAAAACCCTCCCGAAAGACGCCACAATAACTCTTTCGGGAGATCTGGGCACCGGCAAGACAAATTTTGTAAAGGGTATTGCAAAAGGATTGGGGGTTGCGGAAAAAGTAAAGAGCCCCTCATATAATGTTTATTCGATATATACCCTTCCGGACGGCAGAAAATTTTTGCATATGGACGCCTACAGGCTCTCATCTCCAATGGCTTTGGAAGAGCTTTGTCTTGATGAGGTCGCGCCGTCTCCGAGGGTTCTTTGCGTGGAGTGGCCCGAGGCTGTCGAGGCCGCGCTTCCGCCTGCCGACATAAGGCTGAAGCTGACTATTTGCCCCGACGGGCTTCATTGCGTATCGCTTTGCGATTAAAAAGGGCGCCAACATCTGTGGCACTCTGTTTCGCCATACTTTTGCGGGGCTGGTAACTAAAAAAGCTCGCAATTTTATATCTTCGGCAGAGTGAAGTCGGTGTAAACGGATAAAATTATATAATTATAAGTTTTCCGCGCGCGGCATTTTGCAAAAAATGCAATTCAAGTAAATGAAAACAAACCAACGCCGCCAATAACAACGGCAAATACAATTTTCATCAATAAAAAGTTCAATATGTTCATTAAAATTGTCGGTAATTTCTAAACCTTAAAGCGCGAGTTGATACAAAAGAAAATTTTTAAATATTGCAGTGCTGAGCGATTTTTTATTGCCCATAATATAGAAATAAAGGGATATCCGTTTTTTAAGCAATGTAAGTATTTCAGTAGGCATGCTAAGATGAGTAAAGGATAGCTCTTTCAAAAATTCCATTTTATCAAAATTTCCGAAGCAATAAAAAAAAGGCCCATTCCGAATGCAAAAGTCGCAGAAACGTAGATTGCGGCCTTGACAATTTTTTTTGATTTAATCATTTATTCGCACTCTCTCCTAAGCTTTTTTATCTGTGCCCAAATTTTTATTTTGGCCGTTTTGCGCTTCTGCCATATACATTTTTTTGTATTCTTCTTTTAGCATATCGTCTTTAAGCGCATTTCCGCGGCTTGGGAAAAGTTTCGATACAGCGGCCTCAGCCAAATATACGGCCCACACGCAAAAAAAGAGATTTGCGGCTCCAAAAAGGGCAAATTTTAAGAAATCGCCGTCTTTTAAAAATCCCACAGATACTTTTGAAAAAGTAGCGAATATGCTAAGTCCGCCGCAAAAGCCTGTGGCTATAAAATTTTCAAATTCCGTGTTTTTTGGCGATCTAAAAGAAATAGCGGCGGAAAGTGTGAATGCGCCTATAATATTGCACATCAGCACAGAGAGAAAATTATCCGAAATAACCCAGTCCGTGACCGACCTTGCAAGCGCCCCAAATGCGCCGCCGCAAGCCACTGCAAGCGAGTGCACTTCGAGTCTTGCCTGCGCGAAATTTTTTCCGAAAAAAGACATAAGTATTATCCTTGACAACTCTTGCGCATAAAAGTTGACTAAAAACTTCGCGCAATTCCAATTTTGGCAAGAGCGCGCCGAACCTCTATGACACTATTCTTTCTCGGAATTATATTGCTCGCCGTAGGGTACATGACCTACGGACGTTTTATAGAAAAAATGATTGCGCCCGACGACAGGCAGACGCCCGCCGACGCAAAATACGACGGCGTGGACTACGTGTGTCTTCCGCATTGGAAGAATATGCTAATTCAGCTCTTAAACATAGCGGGAGTCGGCCCCGTAATAGGCGTAATACTCGGGATAAAGTTTGGGACTATCGTTTTTGTGGTAATTCCAATAGGCAATGTAATCGCCGGCGCTACACACGATTTTCTCTCGGGAATGATGTCCATGCGCCATGGGGGGGCAAACCTTCCGGCTCTTGTAAGAATGAATCTCGGAAATAAATTTTACGGAATATTTTCCGTATTCATGATGCTTTTGCTGCTTCTGGTGGTTGCGGTTTTTGTGAATATCCCGGCGCAGATAATAGACTCTATGATGCCGAAGATACCGATATTCTGGTTCGCAGTGATTGCGATATTTCTTTACTACATATGCTCCACGATTTTTCCGATAGATAAAATAATAGGCAAAATATACCCGCTTTTTGGCGCGCTGTTGCTCGTAGGAACTCTTGCGGTATGCTTTGCTGTAATTGCGTACGCCGCAAAAGATCCGTCTATTTTAACAGAAACTGCCGCATTTAAAGAGAGAATGTGGACGGCAGAGAATGGACATCCAGTGATACCGCTCTTGTTCGTTACGATTGCCTGCGGCATAATTTCCGGGTTCCATGCGACTCAATCGCCGATTATAGCGCGCACGATGAAATCCGAACGCCAGGGTAGGTCGGCTTTTTATGGAATGATGATAGTTGAAGGGGTGATTGCAATGATATGGGCTGCTGCGGGCCTTGCGATTTACAATCTCTTCCCGGAAAAAATGTCAGAAAACGCAACTTGGGTGCTTTCAGACATCGCAAAATATTTTCTGGGTGAATGGGTTGGCTCGCTCACGCTTTTGGGCGTCATAATCCTCGCCGTATCCTCCGGAGACACCGCAATGAGGAGCCTGCGAATGAGCCTCGCGGAAATGCTGGATTTCCCCCAGAAAAAACTGTCAAAAAGAATAGTGCTGTGCGCGCCTCTTATAGTGATGGTTTCTCTATTATTGGCGTGGTCGAATGCTAGCGCCAGCACATTCGCGCAGCTCTGGAATTATTTTGCTTGGGGCAATCAAGTGCTTGCCGCCGCCACTCTCAGCGCATCCGCCGTTTGGCTTTATAAACAGGGTAAAAACGGGGGGGTTGCGCTCGTTCCGGCAATGTTTATGACATTTATTGTAATATCGTACATATTGTGGATTTCTCCCGAGCACGGTGGGCCGGTTGGCTTTGGCTTCGATTTAAACGTATCCTATGCGATAGCCGCAATACTGACATTGATATTGACATCGCTTGTCAGAAGGCGGGGTACATCGAACCGCATAAAATTGGACAGGGAAAAGTGATAATAAAAAGCGCGGCTTAAAGCCGCGCTTTTTGCTTTCTTGTAGCCGATATCGGGATATTGACTTGTGATTGTTATTGTTGGCTAAGAATTCTCGGGATCTGCCGATGAGAGCTTCCTGTACAAAGTGCGCCTGCTAATGCCAAGTATTTCCGCTGCCTTGCTTTTGTTGCCTCCGGCGGCTTCGAGAGCCTGCTTTATAAGGGCTTCTTCGCTTTCTTTTTTTGTAGGCATTGGAAGCTGCGGAAAATTGCCATGCGTGGAGGCGGGGCGCTGGGGAAGTTCGGCGTTTTTAAAACGTGCTTCGAGCCTGTCCGCTGTTATTTCACGGACGGGGCTCATCACGACTGTTTTCTCGCAAAAATTGCGCAATTCCCTGATATTGCCCGGCCACGGATATTTTTTTAAGACAGATACGGCGTCGGCTGAAAACACGACAGGCTCCATTGAATTCTCGTCGGCAAAATATTTTGAGTAGGCGTCAAGAAGGCTTGGAATGTCGCTGGGGTGCTCGCGCAGCGGCGGAATGTTTATCTCGACGACATTGAGCCTATAATAGAGGTCGGCCCTGAATTCACCTTTTTCGGCGAGCGTTTTAAGATCTTTATTTGTCGCGCAGATTATCCGCACGTCAACTTTTATGCTTTGGTTGCCGCCAATGCGCTCGAGCGTCCTCGTTTCGAGGAAGCGGAGGAGTTTTACTTGTGTTGTGGCGTCAATTTCGCCAATTTCATCAAGAAAAATTGTGCCGCCGTCTGCTGCTTCAAACCTGCCTATCCGTCGGTTCACTGCGCCGGTAAAAGCGCCTTTTTCGTAGCCGAACAGCTCGCTTTCAAGGAGGTTCGATGGTATTGCGGCGCAGTGCACAGGTATAAACGGCTTTTCAGCGCGCGGCGAAGATGTGTGGATAAGGTTTGCGATTAGCTCCTTGCCTGTGCCCGTTTCACCAGTGAGGGTGACTGTCGCCTTTGAGTGGGCAACCTGCGTTGCGAGATCGACTACTTCCCGCATTTTGGGGCTGTTGGCGATTATGTCGCCAAGCTCGAAGTGCGCGCCCGCGACTACCGCCGATGGAATGTGCTTTTTTGCATGCTGTGCTTCAGCGCGGTTGTTTTCGAGAATCTTTTTTTCTTCCGCGCGCTTTTCTTCTCGTTTGTCGAGTGCGTCTTTTAAAATTCTTTCAAGTCTGTCGACATCTACCGGCTTTGAGAGGAAATCGGCCGCTCCGCGCTTCATAGCCTCCACTGCCGTCTCGACATTTCCGTAGGCGGTTAGCATTATGCAGGCGGGCTTGTTGGGCAGGGAAGCAGCTTTGTCAATTACGCTTAGCCCTGATTTGCCCGACATTCTGAAGTCTGTGATTACGGCGTCAAATTCTTCGGCGTCGAGGAGCTTTATGGCTTCGTCCGCGTTGGCCGCCGCGAGGACATCGTAATTGTCGGCCAGCGCCGCCACAAGGCCGTCGCGCGTGTGTTTTTCGTCGTCTACTATAAGAACGCTTTGCATCTGAAAAAATCTCTTACTCTTCCGAAATAAATACTAATGAATTGTCCTCTACAAGGTCAAAAAGTTCCGCGACATCCGCGTTTGATAGAAGAACGCAGCCGTGGCTGTTCGGCGAGCCGAGCCTGTCTTCCTGGTTTGTGCCGTGGATATAGACAAAACGGTTGTAGGTGTCGACTTTCCCGCCGCTGTTTACGCCGTCTTGGAGGCCTCTTAGGCGCATTATGCGCGTTGTGATTAGGTTTTTTTTGCGTTCTTGCTCCGGCTGCTCGTCGACAAGCCCATGCGGGACTCTGCCTTTAAAAACAGTTCCGAGCCTCTCGCCAGCTCCTATTTTACCGTCGATTTTATGGAGGCCGGTCGGTGTGCCGAGCGAACCTTCAATGCAGCTGGGGGGATTGCGCGAGGTGGAAATTTGGTAGATTTTCTCCAAAATCCCGCATTTATAGAGAAAAAGTTTTTGGAGAGGTATTGAAACGTAAATTAAATGTTGCGTGGGGCATACTTTTAATTCATTACAAACGTCTATAATTTTTTTCGATAAATCATCCATGAACAAGAAATACAGAATAGGCATAGTCGGCGCGACCGGAGCGGTCGGTCAAGAACTCATAGAACTTCTCTTTGCGAGAGACTTTCCGATGTCCTCACTAACACTTTTGGCATCGGCGAGGAGCGCGGGCAAGAAAATTTCTCACAATGGGCAAACATTTACGGTGGAAGAGGCAAAACCGGAGAGCTTTGAAAACCTCGATATAGCAATTTTCTCCGCCGGTGCAGGCGTTTCTAAGATTCTAGTCCCCGAGGCTGCAAAGCGCGGCTGCATAGCAATTGACAATAGTTCCGCGTTCCGCATGGATCCGGAAGTGCCTCTCGTTGTGCCGGAAGTTAACCCCGAAGCACTCGCTTCGCACAAAAACATTATTGCCAACCCGAATTGCACAACGGCGATTTCCCTAATGGCTCTTTGCCCCCTCCACAGGGAGTTCGGCTTAAAGCGGTTCTTTGCGGCTACCTACCAGGCAGTCTCCGGCACGGGGGTTGCTGCAATGCAGGAGCTTGAAAACCAGGTTCGCGCATTTGCAAAGGGCGAAGAAATGCCGGTTTCCGTGTATCCCTATCAGATAGCCTTCAACGTTATCCCCCATGTGGACGTATTCCTCGAAAACGGCTACACGAAGGAAGAGATGAAGATGCTCAACGAGACTCGCAAGATAATGGGCATACCGAATGTTTTGTGTTCCACAACCTGCGTGCGCGTGCCTGTAATGAGGGCGCATAGCGTGGCGATAAACGCCGAATTTGAAAAGCCCGTATCCGTAGAAAGAGCGCGCGAAGTAATCGCAGCATTCCCCGGAGCGGAGCTTGACGACGACGTTTCGCAGAAGAAATACCCAATGCCTTTGATGTATCAGCGCAAGGTAAAGTGCGGCGTTGGCAGAATAAGGAAGGATTTGGCTTTTGAAAACGGTCTGTCTTTCTGGGTTGCGGGCGACCAGCTCTGGAAGGGCGCGGCGCTGAATGCCGTTCAAATTGCCGAGTGCCTTGTAAAATAAGGCATTTTTGCAGATAGAATTTGCGCGCTAATAAAAAAGCCAAAACATTGAGCGCAAAAATCGCAAAGATTCTGCAAGCGCGCCAAATAAAAAAGCTCCGAAAAGGAGCTTTTTTTGTTTTTGCTGTTTGCCAATTGTTTATTTTGTCGAAAGCAGCTCTTCAATTGCTTCTGCGACCTTTTCCCTATGGGCGCGGATAAACTTGGGATCGTAAGAAAACTCTTTCATTGAGCGCGTAATGGTTTCGGGGATCTCAAGCAGCTTGCCGTAGCGCGCGCGGCTTTGGGCGTCGAGCTTGCCGGCATTTTTTTCGATAAGTTTTTTTAGAATGCTTAGGTATTCGTAGTCTTCTATGCCTTCGCGCAGCATTTCTAGCCTAATGGTCTCGACTATCTCGTCTCCGTCGTCAGCAAGCTCTCCTTTTGCCATGGATTGCGGCGGATAAAAAAGCCTGCCGTCGCCGTTGCCCCATGGGCTTCTCGCGTTTTTTGGCAGACCGTATCCAGAAGCCCAGCTCATTGGATCGAAATACGGATTTTGAATGGTGTCGGAATAGGCAGTATTGCTGCTCATATAAGTGCTGTCCCATACTAAGATGCCGTTTACCTTGTATTTAAAGCTCTGCCATAACCAAACGCGCAAGTCTACTCCCGGGTGGTCGAGAAATATGCCTGCATAGGGTGCTTGAGGCTGCATGCAGATATACCACCATATCTCTTTGCCTTTTTCTATCTGCTTGATGCAGGCTTCGGGCGAGTGCTGGCATGTCACGGGGCACCATATATCCACAGAATTTTCGAGATATTCTGCGGGCTGCTCGGTGAGCATAGTTTTTATATGTGGCGCATATTTTTTTATTTTATCGAGTTCTTTTTTTACAAACGGATAGTCTTTTTCCGAGGGCTCGTCAAAAGTGTATGTGTAAAAGATGCCAGTCCACTCGTTTTTGCGTATGTGGCTGTCAATCTGTCCGAGGTAGTCGGCAAGTACAGCCTCGTAGCGCGGGTCTGATTCCTTTATACCCCTTATTTGTGCGGGTGATCTTGAATGGAAGGAGCCTCCGCCTATGCCTGCTACACTTAGGTTTATTGCGTTTACATGGTATTTGGAAATTAGCATGCGCGTTTTTTCGTCAAATTCTTTCCAGTCAAAAACGACTTTCGGGGTTTTTGAGTTGTCGCCATGCGGGTATTGAAGATCAAATTTTGGCGCAATTGAGTTGTACGGGGATATATGCGCTTTTAAGAGTTTTGTTTTTATCTGCCTATCCAGCATTCCGGCGGCGGATTTAGGATTTTTATAAAAAGGCAGAACCTCGCGCTCGAAAGCTCCAAAGGCTGAGCGTATAGTCGGGGTTTGAGGGAGGACAAATCCATAAATTTTTGCCGACACCGGGATTTCTTTAAAAAAATCCCCAAAAGAAACTTTGATAGTACCGACGTAATTCCCGGGGGGAGTATTTTCAGGTATGTTGAATCTAAGCCAAATCGGTTGAGTTTCCCCTTTTTCAATTTTTAATTCCCCTGTTTTTATCGGGAAGAGCGGATCCGGCCAGTCGTTTCTTTCGCCAAGATTGTCTGTCGGCTGTGATACAGTGACGTATCCTACGCAAAAGGTCTCTATATTTGAGGCGGAGATTGATGTGCCGCTTTCTGCATTTTTTAAGTCGGATACCTCTATTTTTAAATTTCCTGTTTTTCCCGCCCTGAAAACAATTTGTGCCGATTCGCATTCGTTCGCGGCGGCGGAAATACTTAAAATTTCCCCTGAATTTTTAGGAGGCGTGCATTCCCTTGAAATTTTCATTTCAGATGGTGTGGCCCATATGTTTAACAGTTTTGAATCGGAAAGGTTAAATCCGTAAATATCGCGCTTGACGAGGGCGGGGGTTGACTCTTTGGATTCGTAGCTTGCCGACCATTTTTCATTTTCTGCAGCAATTTTTACTTTTTTTAAATCTGAAAGTTTTAGTGGGAGCGGGATTTTTACAACGCCGCTTTCTTCTGGATTCGCGCGCAACCCGCGCAATTTTGACGGACTTCCTTCAAACGGATCTATATCTGCCAAAAATACTGTATTTGAGCTTGGGTTTACTAAAATCCTTATTTCCTTTGAGTCGCAGCCGGTGGAAGTTCTGTCTAATCTAATATTGTCGGAAAGATCTATATAAAATGCGCCGGCAAGCCTATTTTGCACATTTATGGCGGAGGAATCTATAGAAGCGCGGTAGTTGAGCCTGTTTATTTGAATTTGCCCGTTTTTTTCGCCGACAGTTTTAAACCTTAAAAAAATTTTTTCTGAAGGAAATAAATCGTTGGGGAGTTTTAGGGAATTAACGGACGATTTTATTTCTGCGACTTCCCGAAAAATTTTTCCGTCAGTAGAAGCCGAAATATGGAGGGGGAGCCCCGAAGGATTGTAGGATATAGAAACGTACAATTCAGCGGCAGAGTGTTTTTGCCCGCCGGATTCAAATGCAAGTGTTACAGATTCTCCTCTTGGAAGCACCCAGCGGTTGTCATTAAAATATGCACCGTGGGAGACTGAGACTTTGTCAAAAACGTCGTATCCGTTTTGCCATTGCGATTCGTATTTATATATCCCGTTTTTAATGTATTCCGAGGGGGACATATTCGGGAAGTCGGATTTTTGCAATATAGGAAGATATTCCGATATTTTCACGTCTTTAAATTCGAGCTCAGATGTTGTGCGCCAGCCTCCGAGGCGTAGGATTGACTGGCTTCGCGTTGGATTTTTAGTTGTAGAAAAAAGCATTCGGCATTCGGCAAATGGCCCGCCAGTATGGGAAAATGTTCTGTTTATAAATTGCGTACCTGAGATAATCGCACCTCCCGTTGAATTTCCGGAAACCGAGAATGAGAGTGCATAAGACGACATCGGTTTTAGGTTTGCTTTTGTTGAAAAACCAGCAGAAGAATCTCCAGTACTTCCCTGTATTTTTAAGACGCCTTCACTTGAAATAGATGTTTGGATATTTTTCCCGAAAGGTTTCCATGGATATTGAGCAAATGCGTGTATGGATAGTAGCGATAAAACAGATAAAATTATGATGGAGAGTTTGTATTTCATAGATTTATAAATTCTTATGAATTGTATATTTTCTATAAAAGATCTTATGAATAAAAATATATCTAATCAAGGAAAAGAATAGGGGGTTATGAAAAATTTTTTCGACTAAAATGTTTGCGTTGGAGTATGGATGTTGCGATACTGATTTACATGCGTGCGTATAGTATATTTATAATTTTTGTTTTTGCCGCAGCTTCGCTATTTGCGGACGGCGGAAATCTTGAAAAAATGTTTGCCGAGCGTGCGAAAACTTGCGCGACAGTGAAGTATATAATAGAGCTTGAAGAGAACCGCAATGAGATGACGGTATTTGGCACAGTTGTAAATAAAGACGGACTTATAATATTGCCTCCTTCGTCTATTCCTTACTACTCGCGCCCGTCAAATCTAAAGGATTTTCGCGTATATTTTGAGGGCGGTGATTCCGACGGCTACAAGGCAGACTTTCTTGGAATGGACGTACCGTGGGGCGCATATTTCATAAAATTAAGGGACGGATTGCCGCAAGGGCTTCGTCCAATAGCCGACTTTAAACCAGCAGAAGTTTCCGTAGGACAGGAAATCTGGGGAATTCTGCTAGCTGCAGATATGGATAATACTCCTTTGTTCTACAAAAGCTATGTTTCTGCTAAAAATTTGTCGCACAAGGGCGAGATTATGTCCGAACGCCCTGTGGCGGGTGTGGGGCTGCCCGCCTTTGACTTAGATGGCAATTTTGCGGGTTGGGGGCAGTCGGCTGCAATAGATTCCTACACGCTATATTTAAAGAATGGCGAAGGCGGCCGTGTCGAGCTCTGGGACGATATGCTAACCCGAATGTTTATAAAACCTGAAAATTTTAAAAAAATATCGCAAAGAATACCGTCAAAACCTGTGGGCGACAAAATTGGGTGGCTTGGAATAACCGACGTGCAGGCTGTCAAGCGCGACGCGGCGAAGTTTTTGGGAATAGAAAATATAGGCGCAGTGGTAATAGGCCGAGTTTTTGAAGACTCTCCTGCTCAGAAGGCTGGCCTGAAACGCGGAGACATGATAGTATCGTTTGATGGAAAAGAACTGCCGAGAATGAAGGCGGACGGCTATACTTTGGCTGCCTTTATATTTAAAATGGAAAATCTAAAACCCGGGGAAAAGTATAAAATGGAGGTGCTTAGGGACGGGGAAAAGAAGGCAGTTGAATTTACCGCAGCTGCTTATCCGCGCGAATTTCGCGAAAGCGACTACGTCTATTTTAAGCGGCTCGGATTTTCCATAAGGGAATTTATTATAAACGACGCCATGGCGCGCAATATGCAAAGGCCGATTATTGACGCGCCGGTCGTCCAGTTTGTGAAACCCAATAGCCCCGCGAGCTCCGCTCAGCCCAACGGTCTGGGACGCTCTGAAATCATAAGGGAAATAAACTCCGTGCCCATAAAATCCTACAAGCAGGCTGTTGAAATTCTTTCAAAAATAAACTCCGACAATTCCGTAAAAGAAATGGTGATACTTTCGGAGGACTACAAAGAAACAAAACTTTTGAGGATAAAGTTGGACTAATATGCCTTTTATCTTAGCATTGCTAATGTCGGCGGCCGCGGCGGTGTCCGCGTACGGCGGCGATTTTAACGAACTTGACGCCCTGTTGAGGGAAGACGCGAGGCTAAAAATGGAGCTTGCCGGCGAAAAGGCGAATTTTGCCGCCGAAGAACGAATGCTTGACGCTGAGATTTCCGCTTCCGAGGCGCTTGTTTCGGAGTTAAAGAAAAAAATAGATTCCCTTCAAAAAAGGCTTGAATCCGCAACAAAAAACGATGCCGCAGCGGCAAAAAAAATAGCGAGTGACGAATCTGCCTTTGGCGCTATCTCCAAGATTCTCGACACTCTCTATTTCAAGCTTTCCGAAAAACTTTCCGCTTTAAACTCAAAAATACTGCCGCTTTCAAAGCGCGAGTTTGAGTCGAAAACAGTCAACGAAAAGTTTAGGGAGTTTGCTTCGCTCTACGCCCGCAGCCGCGCTGCGGACCGCGAACTCTCGCTCAATGGCGGATTTGTTTGCACAGGTTTGTTTGTAAAAGCCTCCGGCAAATCCGATAAATCGGGCGTGGCGGAAATAAAGGTAGAAACGCCGGAGGAGGATAGAAAATGAGAATTTTTATTGCAATGCTCGCTTTTGCAGGCTTGTTTGCGAATGCCTCCGATATGAAAGACGCGGCGTACAAGGCTGTAGAAAACTCGCGCGCGCAACTCGAAGATTTCAGAAAATCGCGCGTGGAAAAAATTTCCCAAAAAAAATCGGAGCTCGATGCCCTATCAAAAGAGATAAGGGAATTGCGGGAGCTTGAAGAAACATTGACGGCGTCCATTGCGGAGAGGGCGTCGCTGTCATCAGCGGCGGCGTTCTGCGATTCCCGCGCGGGAGAGCTTGCGGCGGATATGAGGGATTTTAGGACATCTTTTTTCCCGGAATTGCAGGCGGTTGCCGCGCGCTCCTCGGCGTCTGAATTGCTTGAGATTATTCGAAGGGAAGGGGATTCTTGGCTAAAATCCCTATTCAACCCTTTGGAGCCACGACCGTTTGCGGCTGTTCCAATATCTTCGCGCGAAAAAGTCGACGGGAAAATTTTTCGCGTCGGGGCGTTCGCCTATTTCATCTCGCCGGAGCGCGCGGGATTTGTGGATTCGGAAGGCGTGCTGTACGGCGAAAATTTTGCGCGTGATATTCGCGATTTCGCCGGCGGCAAAAAAAACTCTCTGCCTGCCGACATATCTGCCGGAACAATTTTTAGCGCGGAAAAAAATGCGCGCAGCATCGCGGAGGAAATATCTCTCGGGGGAATATGGATGTATCCGATTTTATTGCTCGGGTTTTTATCGGCACTGGTATTTCTTATAAAACTTGCGTATTTTATGAGGGTTCGCAGGGCCCCCGAAGGCGTTGCAGGGAAAATAAAGCAAGCGCTTGCCAAAGGAGGCGAATCCGCAGCTCTTGGAATCGCCGCCGCTTCGGGCTACCCGTATTCGCGCTTATTGGCGGACTTGATAGAGTCGAGAAACCTATCTCAAGCGGCTCTTGAAGAGGTCTCTTACGAATCGATGCTTTCGGCTGGCGAAAAGCTCTTTTCCGGATTGTCGGTGCTTTCAGTATCGGCGGCAGTCGCGCCCTTGCTTGGACTTCTTGGGACGGTGACGGGCATCATTAAAACTTTCGGGGATTTATCGTTTTCCGGGGCGGGACAGGCTGAATTTATAAGCGCAGGAATAAGCGAGGCGCTAATTACAACGGAATACGGGCTCGTGGTGGCAATCCCTGCCTATGTGGCGCATGCGATATTTTCCCGCCGCGCAAAATCTGTGTTGTCTGACATGGAAAAAATAGCGTCGTCTTATCTAAGCGGAAATTAAATGGAAGATTTTTTCAAAGCGTTTTGCGAAACTTTTCAGGCGGGCGGCTTGCTGATGGTGCCGCTTGCAGTGCTGGCGTTTTATCTATACTACTCCGGGGTGGGAGTGTGCATAAGGCTTTCCAAAATAAAGAGGGTTTGCGACTCCGACGAGCTTTTCGACGCAGCGCTTAAAAGCTTTATAACTTCGCGGGAACTTCCACATGACGTAAAGAAAATTTTCCCCCGGCTTAGAATGGAGCTCATGGGAGGGGTGGACAGGCGTATTTTGTTTCTAAAAGTGCTATCGTCGGTGGCTCCGCTCATAGGGCTGCTCGGAACAGTTTCTGGAATGTGCGCAAGCATCGCTTCCGCGGGCGAAAATCCGCAGGGAGTGGCGGACGGCATATCGGTGGCGCTCATAACGACGCAGGCTGGGCTTGTGGTGGCTATTCCTTCGTGGATTATTGCGATATGCGCGTCGGCGCTGGCATCTAAAATTCTTGCAATATTATCGCACAGGGAATCGCAAATGATACGTTCGGAGGTGGCTGCATGAGTCTTAGACGGCCGAGATTTGAAGACGAGGAACCGGCGTCGGCGATAAATATTTCGCCGCTGATAGACGTCATTTTCATATTGCTGATATTTTTTATTGTGACGATGGTATTTGCCGACAACGACGCAATGGGCGTTGATGTGCCCTCTGCCGAAAATTCCCAAACTCCCGACTCGAACGCCGTGAATGTTGCGATAACCTACGACGGAAGCGTGTTGCTTGACGGGGAAAAATACGGCATAAATTCTTTAAAGCCCGCGCTCGAAGCGCGCCTGTCGAAGTCTGACGGGGCGCTTGTAATAAATTCCGACGCAACCGTTCCCGTAAAGCGCCTTGTAGAGGTAATGGATTGCGCGAAAGGGTGCGGGGCAAAGGAGATATTTGTTGCGACGCGAAAGAAATGAAGGCAACTTTCGACATACCTGAAAACAAAGCAGCCGCCTTCGCATTGGCGGCTCTATTGGCGTTTGGAACGTTTTCGATACTTCCGATATCGCTTACGGGCGTCGAAACAAAAAAAGTGCCTGTCGAGTACACAAAGGTTTACGCTGCAGAGGTTGGCCCGGAAAAGCCGCGGCCTGCGGAATCGTCGGAGAAAATAAGCATTAGGGGCTTTTCGCCTTCGCAGACAACGGCTATAAAAAATTTTTCGGGCGACATATCTGCGGACATATCCGCAATTTCGGATTCTCCCGCGAAATTTTCCATAGGCGGCGCCGACACGGAAGGAATGGAGTTTGCGCAGGCGGGCGGGCAGACTTTTGAAAATCCGGTTTTTGAGCTGTCTGAGCTCGACTCAATCCCAAAACTTTTAAAATCTGTCCGCGTCAAATATCCGCCAAAATTGTTTAAGCGGGGAATTTCAGGCGAAGCAAGGCTGCTTGTCGAGATAGACGAAAGCGGAAGCGTCAAGGTGCTTGACGTAGAGCGTTGCACGAATACTTTATTTGCGGAGGCTGCGAAAGAGGCTGTGTCGAAATTTTTGTACGAATCTCCAATGAAGAACGGCAAAAAAGTTCGCGCGCAGTTTATACTGCCGGTTCCGTTTAAAATTTCGGAAATAAAATGAGAACTATTTTTTACGCGATTTTATTTGTTTGCCCCTGCCTTGCGGTGTTGGGGCAAAACGCGTTGGAGTCGCCTTTCGGGAACATACCGACAATTACAAAGCGCGAGTCTGCAATCCTAAAAAAAGCCTCCGCGCAAAGCGACGAAAGCATAAAAATACTTTCGGAAGCGGCCGGAGAAAAAAATTGCAGCGCGGCTATTCCGTTTACCCTCGGGAATTTTCTATATCGCAGCGGAAATTTTGAGGCTGCGGCGGCAGCCTATTCTTCCGCTCTCGAAAAGATGCCAAACTTTTTTGCCGCCCGCAAAAATCTGGCGTATTCGCTCGATAGAATAGGAAAAGAGAAGCAGGCACGCGAAAATTTTGCGAAGGCTCTCGCGCTGTCAGGGAATTCTGATGTTGATATACTATTGTGGCTTGCCGCATACGCCGCGCGCCGCTCCGATTATTCAGCCGCATTGAGCTGTGTCGAGCAGGCTCTAATCCAAGTTCCGGAGAGGCTCGACGCGCTTTACGCCAAGGCCTTTTACTTATTCAACCTCGATATGTACTCGCAGGCCGCGAAAATATGCGAGGACATTCTAAATAAAAAATTTCCGGACGCCGCAACGCTGAAATTATTGGGCAAGTGCAGGGCAAAATTGCAAGACGCCGCAGGCGCGATTGCGGCATTCTCAATGGTGCCAGAATCCGACGCTGACAGAAAAAAAACGCAAATTATTTGCGCCGATATTTTATTCTCCAAGCAGGCGTACTTTGAGGCTGCAAAAATTTATGAGTCGGAAGGCGATAGAGAAAGGCTTTTGGAAGCATCAAAGGCGCTCGCTTATTCTGGGGAACCGGAAAAATCGCTAAAATTGCTATCAAAACTTCCGGAATCCCCCGAAAAATCGCGCATACGGGCGGTTGCAAACATGGCTCTTGGCAAAAAAGACGAAGCAAAGAAGGACTTCTTGGAGTGTATAAAAGCCGCGCCTGACGACCCGCTCGCATGCTTTGAGCTTGCGAAAATATACTTTTCTGAGGGCGACTTCAACGCGGCAAAAATCTACTATGAAAGGGCGGGGAAAGACGAATCCTGCGCAGTTGCGGCGAAAATCGGTCTGATGTCGGTTGCGGTCAAAACTGGGGATATAGATTCTGCGATTTCAATGGCGCGTGCCCTCTATATTCAAACGCGCCGAGAAGACATAGGCGAATATTTGCAATATCTTAAAAATGCGAAAACTTCAGGAAATATTTAGCGGCAGACACCCGGTTGTAATGGGGATACTAAACGTCACTCCGGACTCGTTCTCAGACGGTGGAAAATATGCGTCTATCGATTCGGCGCTTAAAAAGGCTGGAGAAATGGTGGATAGCGGCGCCGAAATTATCGATATTGGGGCGGAATCGACTCGGCCGGGAGCTGAATTAGTATCTGAAGCGGAGGAGCTTGCGCGCCTAATTCCCGCAGTCGAGGCGGTTCGCGCAAAGTTTCCAGATGTTGCGCTGTCGGCAGACACCTACAAGCCGGCAGTCGCCGCGGCCGCGGTAGGCGCGGGAGCTGACATAATAAACGATGTAGTTTCCGATATTAGCGGGGGGTACAAAATGGCTAAAGTTGCCGCTAAGCTTAATTGCGGGCTCGTAATAACCCACAACAATAGGGGGGTAGAGATAAAGGCGGATTTTTTTGAGAAATTTTTGGATAATATGCGCAAAAAGATAGACGCCGCTTTGGCGGCAGGGGTTGAGGCGGAAAATATTATACTTGATCCCGGAATCGGCTTTGGCAAAACTTTTTCCCAGAATGTAGAACTTATAGCGCGCCTCAAAGGTCTAAAAAAAATTGGGTTTCCGGTCTTGCTTGGGGTTTCGCGCAAGTCTATGTTTTCCCAAATAGTCGGGGACGATTTCTCCGACAGGGACGACGCAACCGCCGCAGTTGGCGCAATTGCGGCGCTAAACAATTTTGCAGACATACTGCGCGTTCACGACGTAAAAAAGACTTTAAACGCCGTAAAAACCGCGCTTACAATTAAGAAAATATGGACGAAATAATAATAGAAAAATTAAAGCTTTCCGGCAAGCATGGGTGCTTTGCGGCAGAGCGCGACGAATCGCGGGATTTTGAAGTCTCGATGCGCCTTTTCTTAAATCTTGGCCCAGCCGCTAAAACCGATGATTTGTCTATGACAATAGACTATCCCGCCGCGATGGCGATAGCGGAGGGGGTCTTGTCGGGCGAAAGCGTAAGACTAATAGAAAAGCTCGCCGACATGATAGCGGAAAGGCTTTTTACAAGGTTTGCAAACCTTGCAGAAGCGGAAATTGAAGTCGCAAAATTGGGAGTCGATGTGGGGTACGATTTTGGAAAAATCTCCGTTAAAATTCGGAGGAAAAGAGAGGATTACATAAAGTGAAGGCAACAAAAATAATTCTGTCGCTGGGCTCTAATATGGGCAACCGCCGCGAGAATCTCGTAAAGGCGCTTTCAATGCTCGAAGAATTTTGCGCGTTTTCGGCGAAGTCGCGCATATATAGCACTCCTCCGGTTGGTTATGAGGACCAAAGAGACTTTTTAAACGCAGCGGTATTTGGCGAAACCTTAGTGGAGCCTATGGAGTTGCTTAGGCAATGCAAGCGCCTTGAAAGGGAGCTTGGAAGGGAGGAAAATTTTGCAAATGGCCCGCGCCCGATAGACATAGACATAATTTTTTACGGGCGCGAATCCATTTCAAACGCCGAGCTGACCGTGCCGCATCCGCGTTGGCGCGAGAGGGATTTCGTAAAAACCCCGCTTTTGGATTTGCTTGCATGCGGAGCTTTTGATTGCGAAGAATTTTCCGATTTAAAAGCGGAGATTTCCGAGTTCAGCAAAATGTTTGAGCCATTCGGCGCGTTTTGACATGCAACCTGGCATTCTCTATGTTGTGGCGACGCCAATAGGAAATCTCGCCGACATATCCGAAAGGGCAAAAAGCACGCTCGCGGAATGCGACTTGGTTGCCTGCGAAGACACTCGTGTGACGGGCGGGCTTTTGGGAAAACTCGGCATAAAAAAAACGATGTTTGTAAACGAGAATTCCCGCGAGAAATCCGCCGCCCCGGCATTGCTTGAAAAGCTAATGGAGGGGAAAAACATTGCGCTGCTAAGCGACGCCGGGACTCCGTGCATAAGCGACCCCGGTTTTAGAATAGTGCGCGAATGCAGGCGCGCCGGAATAAAGGTTGTGCCTATACCCGGAGCGTGTGCTTTTATTTCCGCATTGTGCGCGTCGGGACTTCCAAGCGACTCTTTTTTGTTCGCGGGTTTTCTGCCTCCTAAAACATCTGCCAGGAAGGCTTTTTTTGAAAAATATGCCGACTTTCCGCATACGCTTATTTTTTACGAGTCCCCGTACAGAATTGAAAAATTCGCCGACGACGCCCTTGAAGTTTTTGGAGGGGAAAGAGTCGTGTGCTTCGCCAAGGAAATTTCAAAGATTTACGAAAGATTTTTTGTAGGGACTCTCCGCGACGTATGCGCAGAATTGAAAAATGCCTCAACAAAAGGCGAGTTTACCGTTATAGTGGCACCGGGGGATTTTAAATTATGACCTCCGAAAATATACTCGCTGTCGATATAGGCTCGAATACCATAAAATGCCTTCTTGGCCGCGCCAATCCCGACGGAAGCGTTGAAAGAATTTACGAGGAAACTAAGAACTCGCGCGTTTCTTCAATGGAGTCCGCAGGTTTGGTTCCCAATGCTGCGGAGCTTGCGGCCGACTCCATATCCCAGTTCCAATCTGCAGCCGGAAACTTTGCGAAAGATTTTAAGACGTACGCCGTTGCAACTTCCGCTTTCAGACTTGCCATAAACGGGCAGTCGATAGCCGACGATATTTTTAGTATATGCGGGACAAAAGTGGAGATTTTGAGCGAAAACGACGAAGCAAGGCTCTCGTATCTAGGCGCGATGTCTGATCCCTCCATAGATTCTACGGAGCCGACTGCGTATTTTGATTTGGGCGGCGGAAGCCTCGAAGTCGTTTTTGGAAGCGACGGGAAAATGGACAAATGCCTAAGCTTGCCTGTCGGAGCCGTAAATATAACCCGCAGATTTATAAAAAATCCTAAAAAACCGCTTAGCCCTTCCGAAACCTCAACATTGAACAATTTCTTTGAAGCGGAAATGAAATCCGCTTTTGGGACGGGAGTTCCGCGCTTTAAAACGCTTGTCGGGGCGGGAGGCGCAGTTGTTGCCGCGCGCTTTGCTAAAAAGGCACTCGGGCTTGGAGGCGAGGATAATGTCATTACTTTTGATCAAATGCGCATGCTTTTAGATGCGGTTTGCTCTTGCGACTCTGATACTCGGGAGCGCAAATACTCTGTAAGCAAAGGGCGCACAGACATAGTTCCCGCGGCTTTTGCATGTATTTGCGCCCTTATGCGAAAACTTGGCGCACCGAGCGTTATGCACACTTTTTGCAATTTGCGCTACGGGCTCGTTCTCGAAGCCGGTAAAATTTAATTTTTTTTCAAGTTTCCCAGCCTTTACGAGTAAGCCAGATGCTGAACTTATTGTCTGCTTTTTTCGCGCGGCATATCGGAAATTAGGAAGTCGCGGGCAAGTTTAAACGCCTCGTTATAGCATTCCTCCATGCCCGGCATTGTCATAAAAATGTGCGGCGCGCCCTCTATGCATGCGCAGCGCGACGGCACGCCGGTTTCCGAGAGTTTTTTTGCGAATTGTTTGCATTGGTCGCGCAGTATATCGTGGGAAGAAAATATGGTTATTGTTGGCGGGAAGCCTTTAAAGTCGGCAAATTCAAGCGGAGATACGCATGGCTGGCGCCTTGCGGAGATATCTCCGCAATATGCGCAGTTGAAGGCGTCCATTGCTTCCGCGTCGAGCGCATATCCGGAAGCAAATCTATCCCACGAATCTCCTTTGTAAAACATGCTTGTCACAGGATAGAATAGCGCGAGCTTTGCGGGTGTTGGGAGCTTTTGTGAAATGCTTTTTAGAGCGGACGTGATTGCGAGATGCCCTCCCGCGCTGTCTCCGCACATGAAAAAATCCCCGTTTAAAATTCCGAGCTGCTCAGAATTTCCAAGAGCCCATTTTACGGTGGCGAGAACATCGTCGAGCGCCGCGGGGTAGGGGTGCTCCGGGGCAAGCCTGTATTCAGGCACGATTACCGTAAAGTATTTGGCGAAGTCGGAAGATACTTTAGCGCAGGTTTGCGCGGAGCCTATCGTCCACCCCCCGCCGTGCAGGTATATAAGCGCAGTTTTTGGCCTTTCAGGCTCGGCGTTATATACCCTGATTTTAATGGATTGTCCATCGCCGACTTCCATTTGCGTCTCATAATAGTTTTGCGCACTTATATTTTCCGCGCCGGCGTTGCGCTGTGCGCGGATTAAGTTTAGCATTTTATTTTTGCCGTCTTTTGCGTCGAAAATCGCCCGCGCCATAACCGGGCCTCCGCGCTTTGGAAATTTTTCCAAAAACGCGCGGACTTCTTCCCTCAATGCAACATCTTTTAAATCGGACATTTTTTAGAGTTTTTTGAAGTTCATAAAAAAAGGGCGTTTTTTAGACGCCCTTAAAGTTTTACGCCTCTTGGGGAGCTTCCTCGGGGGGATTTCCGTCATTCTCGGGCGTTTCCGACGTATTTATATCGTCGTCTTTTGCGTCGATTATCCTGCAAATTCCGATGAGCTTGTCTCCTTCAGCAAGGTTTATGAGCCTTACGCCCTGTGTAGTGCGCCCGATTATCCGAATGCCTTTCACAGGTGAGCGAACAGCTTGTCCGCCCTGCGTAAACATCATTATTTCGTCGTCCTCCTTAACGGAGAGCGCGCCCGCGACCCCGTGGGTCTTTATGGCTATGACTCCCGAGCCTCCGCGGTTTTGCAGGCGGTATTCATCGTACGAAGTTCTTTTGCCTTGGCCCATTTCACCGGCTATAAGCAGCGTAGAGTTGGGGTCTACAACGACAATCGCCTTTACGCAGTCGTTTTTCTTTTTGAGGGTGACACCCTTTACACCGCGTGTTGCGCGGCCCTGCGCGCGGAGGTCGGTTTCGTTGAAGCGTATGGACATTCCCGCGTATGTCACAAGAATGATATTGGCTTCGTTTTCCGCGAGGACAACTCCGATGAGGTCGTCGCCTTCGTCAAGGGTTATGCCGATTATTCCGCCCTTGCGGCAATTTTTGTATTCGGACAGTATCGTCTTTTTCACGACGCCGTTTTTAGTCGCCATGACGAGCGAGTGGTGCTGGTCGTCGAGGTTTTTGACGCAAATCATTGCTGCGACTTTTTCGTCGGGCTGGAGGGCGAGTACATTTTTTATGGAACGCCCCTTTGAAATTCGCGTTCCTTCGGGAATCTCGTAGACTTTTTCGACATACACGCGGCCGTTATTCATAAAGAACATTATGTAGTCGTGCGTGGAGGCCGTAAAGATATGTTCGATAAAGTCTTCGTCGTATTGCCCGCTGCCGATGACGCCTTTGCCGCCGCGCTTCTGCGAGCGGTATGCGCTTACGCTCGTGCGCTTTATAAATCCGTTGTGGGAAACGGAGATTATGCAGCCTTCGTTTGCGATGACGTCTTCCATGCGGAATTCGCCTTCTGCGGCCATAAACTGGGTCTTACGCGGAGAAGGATATTTTTCCTTCATTTGCAGAAGCTCTTTCTTTATTACGGAAAGAAGTTTTTTCTCGTTTTTAAGAATTGAGTTGTACTCTTCTATGAGCCTCATCAATTCCAGATATTCATTCTCGATTTTCTCGCGCTCGAGGCCTGTCAGCTGGTGGAGTCGCAAGTCGAGTATTGCGTTTGCCTGGCGTTCTGAAAGCGGATATTTTGCCATTAGAGCGCCCTTGGCTTCGTCCCTGTCCTTCGACGCCCTTATGATTTTTATGAAATCGTCGAGGTTGTTTAGGGCAATCTTGTAGCCTTCGAGTATGTGGGCGCGGTCCTCGGCCTTGCGCAAGAGGTAGCAAGTGCGGCGATAGACGACTTCCCTGCGGTGTTCGATGTAGCATTCGAGCATTTCCCGCATGTTCATCAGCTTCGGCTTGCGCTTGTCGAGCGCGAGCAATATCACGCCGAACGACGCTTCAAGCTGAGTGTGCTTAAAGAGCTTGTTGAGCACGACTCTCGGCGATTCCCCGCGCTTTAATTCGACAACCACGCGCGTATTTTCGTCCGACTCGTTTCTGATGTCGCTCACTTCCGTCAAAACTTTGTCCGTGACGAGCTGCGCGATGTTTTCCACCAGGGAGTTTCTGTTGACGTTGTACGGAATTTCGGTAATTACAATCTGCTCCTTGCCGTTCTTCAACTCCTCGACGTTTGCGACGCCGCGTATCTTTACGATGCCGCGCCCAGTTTTCATGTAGCTGTCGATGCCGTTTCTGCCGACTATTACGCCGCCGGTCGGGAAGTCGGGGCCTTTTATGACTTTTTGCAATTCCTCGAAGGGTGTCGAGGGGTTGTCGATTAGCATGCAGATTCCGTCAATCAACTCCGCGAGATTGTGCGGCGGAATATTTGTTGTCATGCCGACTGCTATGCCCGTTGAGCCGTTCATAAGCAGCGTGGGAAGGGCGGAGGGTAGGACGACGGGCTCGGTCGTCGTTTCCTTGTAGTTGGGCATGAAATCGACAGTGTCGCTGTCTATATCCGCAAGCAAGTCTTCCGCTATTTCTGCGAGCTTACATTCCGTGTATCGGTATGCAGCGGGGCTGTCGCCCTCAATCGAGCCGAAGTTGCCCTGAGGCATTACGAGGGGATAGCGCATAACCCAGTCCTGCGCGAGCCTTGTAAGCGTGTCGTAAACGGAGGAGTCGCCGTGCGGGTGGTAGTTTTTCAAAACTTCCCCCACAACGCCCGCGCATTTGTCAAACGGGCGGTTGTGCAAAAGCCCTTCGCGCAGCATGGCGTACAATACCCTTCTTTGCACGGGCTTCAAGCCGTCGCGCACGTCGGGCAACGCGCGCGATATAATCACCGACATTGAGTAGTCGATGTACGCGCTCTGCATTATCTGGGTAATGCTCGTATTTATTATTGTTTCGTTTTCGGTGTACATTTTTTAAAAATTTTGGTGTTAGATGTCGAGGTACGAAGCGTTGAGCGCGTTGTCTTCTATGAAGGCGCGGCGTATGGGAACGTCTTCGCCCATCAGCATCGAGAATGTTGCGTCAGCCTCAGCTGCGTCGTCAATCGACACTTTAAGGAATGAGCGCTTATTCGGGTCCATGGTTGTCTCATAGAGCTGTTTGGCGTTCATTTCACCAAGGCCTTTGTAGCGCTGTATGCTAAGCCCCCTTCTGCCGAGCTCTCGTATCTTTGAGACTAATTCGAGAATGCTGTATAGCTTGTATTCGTTCTTTTTGTCGGCGCCGAGGTTTTCCGTTAATATGTAGCGCGGCTCCTCGGTGGGAGTGAAGGACTGCACGACAAGCCCGACTTTTGCGAATTCCGCGAGGATTTTTTCTATTTGGTGCGCCTCGTAGATTTCGTACACATTTATTCGCTGCTGGACTTTGTTTCCAAGCTCGTCCACAACTTCGCGGATTGTGTTGCCTTCAAAAATATCCTCGGAGTTGCCGTACTCCACAAAGAATTTTGAGCGTTCGTCCTCGTCGAAAATGTACTTGAATTCCTCCTTGTTTCCTGTTCTCACGCGGGCAATATACTTGGGAAGCTTGCCTTCGCGGTTCGTGTCGAGATACGTCGAAAGCGAGCATGCATAGCGGGTAATCCCGTGCCCGAGCGTTTCGAGGCGCGAGAGCATTTCCACCAATTTGTCGACTTTTTGCGGCGGGAATTCAAAATTGTCGCGCACGCGCGTTAGGGTGACGTCCTCCGAGCCGAGAGTGAGGAGTATTTTATTCATTTCGGCGTCGTTCATAACGTACTGCTCGCGCTTTTTTCTTTTTATTCTATAGAGGGGAGGCTGGGCGATGTACACGTATCCGTTTTCAATGAGCCCGCGCATTTGGCGGAAGAAGAACGTCAGAAGCAGAGTCCTGATGTGCGAGCCGTCGACATCGGCATCGGTCATTATGACGACCTTGTGGTAGCGCGCCTTAGTAACGTCAAACGCGCCCTCGCCGGACTCGCCTATGCCTGTTCCGCAAGCGGTGATTATTGTGCGGATTTCGTTGTTGTTTAGCACCTTGTCTAGGCGCGCTTTCTCGACGTTTAAAAGCTTTCCCCTTATCGGCAAAATAGCCTGGTATTTTCTGTCGCGCCCCATTTTGGCGGAACCGCCTGCGGAGTCGCCCTCGACAATGTAAAGCTCGCACAAAGACGGGTCTTTTTCCGAGCAGTCGGCTAGTTTCCCGGGGAGGCCGCCTGCGGAGAGGACGGTCTTGCGGACTGTCTCGCGCGCTTTGCGGGCGGCGTCGCGCGCGCGCGCTGCCATTACGCACTTGTCTATTATTTTTTTTGCAATTGAGGGGTTTGTCTCAAAATAGTACTTTAATTTTTCGCCGACGATTTTTTGGACTATGCCGTCAACTTCTCCGTTGGAAAGTTTTGTTTTGGTTTGGCCCTCAAAGCGCGGCTCGGGAACTTTTACCGAAATTACTGCGGTGAGCCCTTCGCGGCAGTCGTCGCCCGATATCGCGGGATCTTTGTCCTTTATGAGGCCGTTGGCCTTCGCGTAGTTGTTTATTACGCGGGTGAGGGCGGTCCTGAAACCGCTCAGATGCGTTCCGCCCTCGACATTGAAGATTGAGTTTGCGTAGGCGTAAACCTGCTCATTGTAGGAGTCGTTGTATTGCAGGGCTATGTCGACTTTAATGAGGGAATCGGAGCCTTCCGCGGCGGGAGCTTCGCCCGAAAAGTATATGACTTTCGGGTTTACGACCACCTTTGCGCGGTTGAGGTATTGGACGTATTCGGAAATCCCGTTTTTAAAGTTAAAAGTTTCGCGCTTGTTGATTCGTTCGTCGGATAGCTCGATTGTAATGCCCGGATTGAGGAACGCGAGTTCCCTTAGGCGTTTGGAAAGAATCTCGTACTTGAACTCCCTCGTGAGGGTGAATATTTGCGGGTCCGGAATGAAGGTGATTTTTGTGCCGGTCGTTTTAGTGTTGCCGATGATGGTCATTGGCATGGTCGTTTTGCCGCGGGAAAATTCCATTTTGTAAATTTTCCCGCCCTTGCGGACCTCGACTTCAAAATATTCCGAGACTGCATTTACGCACTTTGCGCCGACGCCGTGCAAACCGCCCGATACTTGGTAGGCGCCCTTGCCGAATTTTCCGCCTGCGTGGAGGTTTGTCATGACAAGCTCGAGTGCGGGAATTTTATATTTGGGGTGGATATCGACCGGTATGCCGCGGCCGTTGTCCTCCACAGAGCATGAGCCGTCGTTGTGAATGCTTACTTTTATGAGATTGCAGTATCCGGCGAGGGCCTCGTCTATCGAGTTGTCCACAATTTCAAATACGCAGTGGTGCAGCCCTCTTTCGTTAGTGTCTCCGATATACATGTCGGGGCGTTTTCTCACGCCTTCCAGCCCTTCGAGCTTTTGTATCTTTGACGCGTCGTAATTGTCGTTAGATTTGTTTATATCAGCCATTTTTATTTATTTTATTAAATTCGTTTTTCGGGCGGGGAGGCAGTTTTACGGTAAAATTTCTCCGATGTTTCCTGTCTTTTTTGCGCCGATTTTTCAAGCCGCCGACTCCGCGTCAACCCGCAAAAAAAAAGAGAGTCCCCCACTTTGTTGGCGGCATATTAGTAATATTATATACGCTTAGCGCTTAGGCAACATTTTATTTGAAAAAAACGCCTGATTTTTGCCTTCAAAAAATAAAAAAAACGCACCCGATAAGCGCGTTTTTTTTATTTCAAAGCGCGGATTTTCCGTAAATCCAGCGTTTGCCAATGCAAATTGCAAAACTTATTTTACCTTTGGTTCAGTCCAACGCCCTTCTTTTTTAATTAGCTCAACCAACCTCTCGATGGATTTCTCCTGGGGAATGTTTTTTTCAACGCAGACTTTGTTTTTATAGAGGTTTATTTTACCGGGAGCTCCGCCGACATAGCCGAAGTCGGCGTCTGCCATTTCTCCGGGGCCGTTTACAATGCAGCCCATTACCCCGATTGTGACGTCTTTTAGGTGGCTCGTCGCCGCCTGTATTTTGGCAAATGCGTCTTGAATATCGTACAGGGTGCGCCCGCAGCTCGGGCATGCGATGTACTCGGCCTTTGAGCGGCGCGCGCGCGCTCCTTGCAGTATTGCGAGACAATATTTGGCGTCTTTTTGGGGGTCGCCTGTTATTTCGACTGAGGCGATGTCGCCTATGCCGTCCACCATTAGGGATCCGATGTATATGGCGGCCTCGTTCAACAGCCCCATCTCGTCGGCTTCGGGATTTACAGCGATAGACTTGTCGAATTTAAGCCATATCGGCGCGTCTATGCCAAATTCGCGCAAGGTCGCAGCAAACATTCTCGCTTCGCCTACGCTGTGGCGGCCGTCCGCTGGGGAGGGCACTATCAATACCACATTGGTTGTGGTTTTTAAGGTTGGAGCGAGCGCCTTTATGTCGGCAGTATCTACAAGGGCGGCCAAAATCTGGGCGCGGGAGGCGTCTGCGGCGAGTTTCTGGTAGTCATTTGCCCCGTACGCCGAAATTTCCAGTTTTGCGCCGTTTTCAAGCTTGGCAACGCCGTCTATTACGCAAAAATCCGCGCATGAAGTCTTACCGAAAGCTGCTGCCGCGGGAACCGCTTTGGCTCCGATTTTAAGCTTTCCACATTCGAGGGTCCGGCATTTGCGGCGCGAGTACGAGTAAAAGTCAATCCCTTCCGGTTTTTGCGCGACAGCCTTGGCTGAGCGCACCTTTTCCGCAAGGCGCGCGAGCGAAAGCGCTACAGGTATCTCCTCGACGGGATCCTCCGTAAGGGACACTCTTATAGTGTCTCCAAGCCCGTCGAATAGCAGGCCGCCTATGCCCATTGCACTTTTTACGCGGGCGTCAATCCCGAGTCCCGCTTCGGTCACTCCCAAGTGCAGGGGGTACGATGCCCCGAGCTCCGCGCTCATTTTTGAAGCCGCGAGCCTGTAAGCTTGTGTCATGACGCGCGTATTGCTCGATTTAAACGAGAATAGGAAATTGTGGAAGTTTTCGTCGATACACATGCGCGCAAACTCAAATGCGGCTACTACCATTCCCTCTGGGGTGTCGCCGTACCTGCGGATTATTCTGTCGGATAGCGAGCCGTGGTTTGTGCCGATGCGTATGGCTCTGCCAAGCTCTTTGCATCGGCGGACGAGGGGTATGAATTTTTCGCGGGCGCGCTCGAGGTCGGCGGCGTAGTCTGAGTCGGAATATTCCGCATTGGAGTCTGTGCGCTGTTTGTCCGTAAAGTTGCCGGGGTTTACGCGTATTTTTTCTACATGTTCAACAGCCTCCATAGCAGTTGCCGGCAGAAAATGTATGTCCGCAACAAGCGGCGTTTCAAAGCCAGCCGCGCGAAATTTTTTTGAAATTTCCCCGAGAGCCTTTGCCGCATCGAGATTCTGCGCCGTAAGCCTTACGATTTGGCATCCGGCCTCGGCGAGCTGTATGCACTGGCGCACGGAAGCGTCAACATCGCAGGTTTTGGTATTTGTCATTGATTGCACGACGATTTTATCGCCGCCGATTTCGACGCCCCCCACATGGACAGTGCGAACCGGTTTTCTGACGCAGTTGAATCTTGATAGGCAATAGTTATTCATGTTTTTTAAATGAAATGTCCTTTAAATAATATTGCGAGGTTTTTTCCATGGAAGATTCGTATTTTGAATCTCCGTTCCATCTTAAAAATCCGAGGTATACCACATACCCCATAAGCACCATAAAAAGGATTGAAAAGAAGGACTGAACCGCCATGAAGAAAGAGGGCGGCAGGGGCTTTCCGCGAACTTTTTCAATCAGCGCAAACAAAATGTGGCCCCCGTCGAGAACCGGAACTGGAAGCATATTTAAAATCGCCAAGTTAACGTTTAGCAGAACCGCGAAGGAGAGCATCAAAGAGATGTCTGTAAGAGATAGCTTGTAAATAACCCTGCCGATGTCTACCGGTCCCGCAAGGCTCGCAATCCCGACATCGCTTTGCGGGTTAACGAGGCTCGCCATTGCGGAGTACGTGCGTTCGAGGCTGTCGCGGAATTGTTTTGCGATGGATGGGTGGCGCACAACTATTACGTTTTCAAGAATGTATCCGAGCATCATTTTTTCGCGCGGCGGCAGTATTTCGGATGAGGAGCCGGCGGGAAGGTGCACCGATTTCAACTTCATATTCTCGTCGGAAAAGAACATTGCGGCACCGTCCGGGCCAAGGCCCGTATTTATTAGAGCGTTTAGCTGCGACAGCGACTCAACCCGGGTTTGGCCGACTCTGTAAAGAATGTCTCCCGCCTCGATTTTTGAGAACTGCGGATACGCCGCCTCCTCCGAGAAAAGCTTTATTGTTTCTGCGGAAGTCTTTGATGGATTTTTTGGAGATACCGAAATGAATGATAAAAATCCTGTTCCGTCCGGAAGTTTTACTTTGCAAAGGGACTTTGTAAGAGCAATTTTCGCAGGGGCAATTTTTAGCGATATCGAAGTGCCGTCGCGGATTACGCCAAGCTCCACAGTTTCGCCTTCCTCGACTTTTGCCAAAATGTCGGAAAGCTGCATATTTGAATAAAGTTTTTGCCCGTTTATGGATACGACTACATCGCCGGGTTTTGCTCCTCCGGCCTTTGCGGGAGAGCCGTCCATAAGAGAACCGATCTTCATAGTCATAGCGGGAGATATGCCTATCATGCGTATCTCGTCGCCGGAGGACGGATTTGTTTTTATAAGCTCCGGGAAAACTTCCACCGGAAAAATGTCCGCGCCTCTTTGGATTTCGAGCACCGCTTTGGGAGAGCCACTTGCAGTGCGCCCCGAACCTATCGCGATTTTCTCTATAATCTGCATGAAGTCTGATACTTCGGCCCCGTCAACAGCCAATATTTTATCGCCCGGGAGCAATCCAGCCTTGTGCGCCGGCGAATCTACCGATTTCCCATCGGCGCCAGTAATAGTCTTTGAAACGTATCCGACGACAGTTGTCGCTTCCGAGTCGCTTGTGGGGACGCCGAAAATCCATACAAATAGCCCGAGAAACGCCGCGAGCAATAGATTAAAAAATGCGCCCGCCGCGCTTACTATAACCTTGTCGGTACACGAAGCCTTTGGAAGGTTTTTGCCTTCCGAGGGGTCTGTTCCCTCCAATGCGGACAAGTCGGCAAGTTGCGGAATCGCGACATATCCGCCGAGGGGAAGTGCGCCCACGAGGTATTCACAGCCGTCTTTGCCCTTGCGCGAGAATATGGCAGGCCCAAACCCTATTGAAAATTTAGTTACTTTAAGCCCGCGCATCTTTGCGGCGAGAAAGTGGCCGAGTTCGTGTATAAAAATCGAGCCGCCGAAAAACAGCAGAACGAGTATTATCGCCCACGTGTTTGAAAAAATTTCAGCTATATCCGTCATTTACGCGATTGACTCAGCAATTTCAAGGGCTTTGACGCGCGCGAGCGCATCGTCGGCAAGAATGTCGTCAAGTGTCTGTGGATCCTTTGCCGATACGGCTTCGAGGGTTTTTTCTATAACGTTTGGTATTTTTATCCACGGAAGTTTTCCCTCTATGAAGCGGGATACCGCAACTTCATTTGAGGCGTTGAATACAGCCGTGGCCGTCCCGCCCGCTTTCAGCGCGTTGTACGCGTGCTTTAAGCACGGGAAGCGCTCCGTGTCCGGCGGCGCAAAGTCTATCGAAAAGCCCTTTGAGAAATCTATGGGCTCGCAGACGCAATTCCCGCGCTCGGGGTAGAGCAGGCTGTGGGAAATAGCGAAAGTCATCGACGGCGGCGAAAAATGCGCCAAAACAGACCCGTCTACAAATTGCACCATAGAGTGGACGAGGCTCTGCCTCTGCACAACCACCTGTATATTTTCAGGCTCGACGCCAAAAAGCCATTTTGCCTCTATTACTTCAAGCCCCTTGTTGGCGAGAGTAGAGGAGTCTATCGTGACTTTCGGGCCCATTTTCCAATTCGGGTGGCGCAGGGCGTCTTGGGGCTTTATTGAGAGCATTTGCTCGCGCGTGTAGTCGCGGAACATTCCGCCGGAGGCTGTTATTAGAAGCTTTGCGATGTCGCGCTTGCGCTCGCCGTTAATGCACTGGAATATCGCGTTGTGCTCGGAGTCTAGCGGAAGAATCGCAACGTTGTTTTCCTTCGCGTATCCCATGACAAATTTTCCGGCCATTACCAGCAGCTCTTTGTTCGCAAGCGCAATATCTTTGCCTGCGCGAATTGCGGCTAAAGTCGGTTTTAGAGCCTGCGTTCCAACTACCGCTGCAACTAGCGTGTCGGCTTCGGGCAAAACGGATATTTCCATAAGCCCTTCGGCGCCTCTATATAGTTTGCGCCCCTTGAAAAGTCCGGATTCCACTGCGGCGTCGTAGGCGGCGTCGTCAAAAATTGCAACGTGGCGCACATTAAATTCGTCTGCGATTTTGGCGAGTTTTTCGTAGTTTTTTCTGCCGGCGATTCCGAGGACGTTTAGCCTTTCAGGATTTCCCCTTACGACTTTAAGGGTACTGTCCCCGATGGAGCCTGTTGCCCCGAGTATCACAAGATTTTTGCGTTTCATAGTTGAAGTATAAAGATTAGCAGAACCGTTCCAAGTGGAGCCGAAAGAAGTAGCGAGTCGGCTAGGTCGAGCGCGCCTCCAATTCCGGGAATCAAAGAGCCTGAGTCCTTGACTCCGGCGACTCTTTTAAAGACTGATTCGAGGAGGTCTGAGAGTATAGCGACTGCTCCAATTAAAATACCGGCGGCGGCGGCAATGGGCGGAGTAAATTGAGCTGGCAGGGAATCGGCGAAACCGCAGGCGATTGCGGCCGACACCGCGGCTGATGAAAAAAGCCCTCCCGCGGCTCCTTCCCATGTCTTTTTGGGGCTTATGGACGGGGCCATTTTGTGTCGGCCAAATGCCGAACCAAGAACATACGCGCCGACGTCGGAAAATTTAGCGGCGGCCAAAATCCAAATTGAAAGTATAACGCCAGTGTATCTCGACAATCCGAAATACACAAACCCTAAGACAACGAGCCACTGCAGCATGAATGGTACAGTTGATATAGCGCAAATTGTAGGCAAAGTCGTCTCTTTAAAAAAATCGGAATACGGGTGTTTTAGGACGCAGCAAGATATTGCCATGAGTGAAAGCGCAAACGCCAAACTTCCGCCGAATCCGCCGGATACGCCCAGTTCCGCATCTATCCAAACGCATAAAAATATTGCGATAGAGGCAATTTGACCAAAAGTCTCCGAAGGTTTAAATCCGATTTTCCTTTGGACCTCAAAAACTTCATGCAGTGCGGCAGCCGAGAGTAGCGCCACTATGACCGCCCAGCCGTAGGCGGCAAAATATATTATTGCAAGCAAAGTTGCCGCCCAAAGCAGAATCGTGCTAAAAGTCCTGGCTAACATACAGTTATTTAGAGTTGATCGGCGGTTTTGCCATAACGCCTTTCGCGCAGTTTAAATTCCTCGACAGCTTTGAAAAATTCCTTTCTGCCGAAATCCGGCCAATAAACGTCGGTAAAGTAGAGTTCCGAATATGCTGCTTGGAGCATTAAGAAATTGCTCAGGCGCTGTTCACCGGAAGTTCTAATTATTAAATCTGGGTCAGGAATGTCGGAAGTGTACAGCTGGCCGGAAATTTTTTCCCAATTTATCGATGATGGCTTCAAGCCTTCTTTCAAAACCATTTCTGTAATTTTTCTCGCAGCCATAGCGATTTCGTCGCGCGAGCCGTAGTTTAGTGCGAGCACGAGGGTGGATTCCGAAAAGTTTTCGGTTTTTTTAGAAAGATCTGCAACGGCGTCTTGGCATTTTTGCGGCAGGGCTGAGATATCGCCTATAGTGCGGAATCGTATTTTATTTTCAACAAGCTCCCCACCGTATTCATTTATTGCGGAGACAAGCAAATTCATCAAAGCTTCGACCTCATCTTGCGGCCTATTCCAGTTTTCGGAAGAAAACGCGTATAGGGTAAGAAACTTGACTCCGGCTTCCCTCGCGGCGTCCATCACTTCACGGATTCTGTTGGCGCCTTCTTTATGCCCGAAAATGCGCGGTTTCCCGCGTTCCTTAGCCCACCTTCCGTTGCCGTCCATAATTATCGCCACATGCGCAGGCGCATTTTTTATAAAATTGTCGGATTCGGAAGCCATGAGTTTAAAAAAAATAAAGAGTAGGGGGTCAGGCGACCCACGGCACATTTGGGTGATCGCTACCGTTGCTTCCTTCCGGATCTGGCGGGGTTCGCGCCGCCGCAAATTGCATGGGGCCCGACCTTGCACTCTATAACCTCAAAAATTTGCTTCCCTTGCAAGCATATTCCTTTCTTTGCGCCTTTTTTTATATTTTTTTGAAGCATTTTTATTAAACGCATAGAAACTGGCAGAAAATTCATATAAAAAAAGCCCTGCGCAATGAGCACAGACAATGTTGGCCTAACAGTCAGCAATGGATTTTTGTATAAAAAAAGCCGGGCGTTTATGCACCCGGCTCTTGGAAAATTTTAAGAAAAATTACAATGCTTTCGAGGCGCTTTCAATGAGGGCTACAAAGCTGTCAGCCTTCAATGCCGCGCCGCCAATAAGGCCGCCGTCAATGTCTTTTTCGGCGAGGAGCGCGTCGGCATTTTCGGGCTTCATTGAGCCGCCATAGAGAATCTGCATTTTTTCGGCAACTTCTGCGCCAAAAGTGTCGGAAAGAATCTTGCGGATTGCTGCATGCACTTCCTGCGCCATTTCGGGAGTTGCAGTTTTGCCAGTTCCGATAGCCCATACAGGCTCGTAAGCGATTACAACTTTTTCAGCCTCGGCAGCAGTTAACCCTTCAAGGCCCTTTACCGTCTGCTCGGAGACAATGTCGAGGGTCTTGCCGGCTTCGCGCTCTTCAAGCTTTTCGCCAACGCAGAGGATAGGATTCATTCCGTTTGCGAGTACCGCCTTCACTTTTTTATTGATCAGGCAGTTGCATTCTTTGAAGTATTCGCGGCGTTCGCTGTGACCAAGAATGACATAGGTGCAGCCGAATTCTTTGAGCATGTCAGCGGCGATTTCGCCCGTGTAGGCGCCGCTTTTTTCAAAATACATGTTTTGTGCGCCGAGCTTTACGGTTGAGCCTGCAAGCGCCTTGGAAGCCGCGTCGAGAGCGGTGAAAGGCGGGCATACAGCTACGTCAACCTTGGTCTGAGAGCCGGCTTTTTCGTTAATTGCCTTTATCAAAGCGGTCGCTTCGGCGGCCGTTTTGTTCATTTTCCAATTTCCTGCTATGAAATATTTGCGGGACATTTTTTTATTCTCCTTGTGTTAAAATTATTTTCTGTCGAGAACTGCGACACCTGGCAACTGCTTGCCTTCGAGGAATTCGAGAGAAGCGCCGCCGCCTGTGGAAATAAATGTGACGTCTTTCGCATAGCCGCTCTTTTTCACAGCTTTTACGGAGTCGCCGCCGCCGACAATGCTTATGGCGTCGCTCTTTGCGACCGCTTCCGCGATTGCGAAAGTGCCCTTAGCGCATTCTTTAATTTCAAATACGCCCATCGGGCCGTTCCAAAGAATGGTTTTGCTCTTGGCAATTTCATTCTTGTAAAGCTCAACAGTCTTGGGGCCGATATCAACGCCTGCCCAGCCGTCTTCGATATCTTCCATTACCTTCAATTCGCCGACAGTTCCAGCCGCGAAATCTATCGTTTGGCAAACGACATTGTCGACAGGCAATAGGAAATTGACGCCCTTGTCCTTCGCCTTTTTGAGAGCGGCGAGCGCGAGATCAACCTTGTCGGCTTCAACAAGGCTCTTCCCGACTTTCTTTCCCTGCGCGAGCGCGAAGGTATAAGCCATTGCGCCGCCGATAAGCATGGAATTGCACTTGTCGAGGAGGGAGTCTATAACCGTAATCTTGTCGGAAACCTTTGCTCCGCCAAGAATTACAGTGAAGGGACGTTCCGGATTTTCGGTTTTCGAGCCGAGGAATTCGAGTTCCTTTTCGATAAGAAGCCCCGCAACTTTAATCGGGAGATACGCGGCGACTCCTGCGGTTGTCGCATGGGCTCTGTGGGCCGTGCCGAAAGCGTCGTTGACATACGCCTCAGCGCCGGTGTCTTCGGCGAGCTTTTTGGCGAATTCGGGGTCGTTTTTCTTTTCTTCGGGATAGAAGCGGGAATTTTCGAGCAAAACGACATCTCCGGGTTTCATGGCCGCGCAAGCTTCCTTAACCTTCGGGCCGATGCAATCGTCAACAAATACGACAGGCTTGCCGAGTTTTTCCGAGAGGGCCTTGGCGACGGGCGCGAGGGAGAATTGTTTATCTTCCTTGCTCTTCGGGCGTCCGAGGTGGCTTGTCAAAACAAGCATGGCGCCTTCGTCTATAAGGTATTTTATCGTCGGCAGAGCCGCAACGATGCGGGTGTCGTCGCTAATTTCCCCTTTGTTGTCGAAGGGGACGTTGAAGTCTACGCGCACAAAGACTTTTTTGCCTTTGAGATCCACGTCTTTTATCGTCTTTATCTGTGACATAATTTTTACGGTTGGAGTTTTTATATAAAAATTACAAAAAATAATGCACGCAAACCTGGGGATTGCAAGTTTTTTAAAAGAGTCAAAAAAAAGGTTTTTTTTACTAAATACAGAATTTTTTGGTGTTAATGCAAACTATCAAACTATGGATAGGAAATGCGTATTGTTAGAAAAATATGCGCGCAAAAAAATTCAAATTATTTGGAAAGCTTAAAAATATAAAAAAAGCCGCCGAGGAGGGCGGCTTTTGTGGCATCAAAGGAGTTTGTCGTCTTTTCTTACTCCGCCGCCGTGCTTGTACGGAGCAGATATTTCCATCTTCAACTTTGACTCGGGATTTACGAGTTTCCCGGCCTCGATATCAGCCTCCGTAATTTTTGCCAGCATAATTTCCTGATGTTTGTATCCAGTGCGTGAATTGTCGTAGGCGATATACAGAAAGCCGTCGTGTTCACAAATTGACGGATAGCTGGTATAACGCTCGTCGAGCAGTATTTTTTTGGGGAATGTTTTCCCGTCGTCGTAGCTTATAAATGCGGTCATGCAAGTTCTGAGCCCGCGCGGCTTTATCATTTTGCCGTCAAAGCCGCGCACTTCTTCAAATTCGGGTTTGTCATTTTCAATTTTTACAATTTTTGCGTCGTTGCCTACAAGTATGAGGTTTCCAGACTTTGCCCTAAATAAAACAGTTTTTGTTCCGACTGAAATTTTTTCAGGGAAACCTACTTCTTTCCAAGTTTTGCCGCCGTCTCGCGATTCAAATCCCGTGACAGGATTCCACGGATGGCGGCGCAAAGTTGAAAATATTGACCCGTCTTTACGGAGAATAACCGACTGCTCTCCAAAATTGATTTTATCGTCGTTTATGCGCGATACAAATTCTGCTTTTCCGTCGCGCGATTCTTTTATAAAATAGGCCTTGTGCGGATTTCCCCATGTGGCACACGGTCTCAAAAGCGAACCGTCCGGGAATACGAGAGGCTTCATTACGGAGGCGTTTGCTTTGCAAACAAGTCTTGGCTTTGACCAGCCCGTATTTTCACTCTCAGGGTCGAGCATTATAAATTCCCAAGTGGCGGTTGTGCCGATTTCCTTATCGCCAACATCCATATTCCGCACCACTGTAAAGCGGATATTCCCGTCGGCGTCTTTCCAAAGTAGGGGATCGCTCGAAGTCCCATTCATGACTTTTGAGGGATCGAACACGAAAACTTCCTTCCAAGTTTTGCCGCCATCGGCGCTTGTAGCTATTACTGTGAATTGCCCAGCATGTACAACATCGTTTGGCTGATATGGGAATATTTTTTCTTTTTTGGAAAACATTCCGTTGCCCTCATTTTGTTCGTTGCTGCCGAAATACGCCGCCCACAATCTTCCGTTTTTAGATGCCTCAATTGTGGGGCACCCTTGGAATATGCGCAGGTTCATTCGGTACGGAGCGCGCCCTTTTTTACTTAAAATTTTTTGTATGTAAGGGGGCGTTTTTGCGGTTATGCCGTAAGGAAAGTTTTGGGAAATGTCCGTGGGCGGCGGCATTGTCACGTCCCCTACAACATCGGACATCATATCGCAAAATGACGCTGAAGGAATAATGAGTGATACAGTCAAAAGAGATATAAACTTATTCATAAAAAAAATATATTTTTTGCGTTTTTTAGCGTCAACAAAATACCTATAATCGGGATTGCCTGCTGAATATATTTCTATTTCATTTGCAATTTTCACAAGCGAAATAAAAGTCTGTGTTGAGGAGAATATTTTATCTATAAAAATTTTTAATAAAATTAGTTTTTATAAAAAAACTTAGATAAAATATTAATTAAAAGCCAAGCAATGCGTAGTGGACACAAAAAAGGAGCGCTGTAAATGAGCGCCTGTTTTATCGCAAGACCGCGACGTTAGTCGCGGAGGTGCAGGGGATTCTCCCCTGCTACTTGGCGATAACGCGAGCCATTTCCAAAACTTTGTTGGAATAGCCCCATTCGTTGTCGTACCAAGATACGACCTTTACGAAGGTCGGGTCGAGCTGTATGCCGGCCTTTGCGTCGAAGATGGAGGTCTTCGGGCAGTTGCGGAAGTCTGTGGAGACGACGGCTTCGTCAGTGTAGCCGAGAATGCCTTTGAGTTCGCCTTCGGAAGCTTCCTTCATAGCCTTGCAGATTTCTTCGTATGTGCATTCCTTATTGAGTTCGACAGTGAGGTCAACGACCGAAACGTCGGAAGTGGGAACGCGCATGGACATACCGGTGAGCTTGCCGTTGAGTTCGGGGAGAACCTTGCCGACAGCCTTTGCCGCTCCGGTGGAGGAGGGGATTATGTTTTCGAGGATGCCTCTGCCGCCTCTCCAGTCTTTCTTGGAGGGACCGTCAACAGTCTTCTGGGTGGCTGTCGCAGCGTGTACGGTCGTCATGAGGCCGCGCTTGATGCCAAACTTGTCGTTGAGCACCTTCGAAATGGGTGCGAGGCAGTTTGTTGTGCAGGAAGCGTTGGAAATGATTTTCTGGCCCGCATAGGACTTGTCGTTTACGCCGTAAACAAACATCGGGGTCGCATCCTTGGAGGGAGCGGACATGATGACTTTTTTGGCGCCGGCTTTGAGGTGAGCGGAAGCGAGTTCTTCTGTGAGGAAGAAGCCTGTGGATTCCACAACGACATCGGCGTCAACTTCGTCCCACTTGAGGTTGGCAGGATCTTTTTCCGCGGTGATGCGGATTTTTTCGCCGTTTACGACGAGGAAGTTGCCTTCAACCTTGATATCGCCGTCGAATCTGCCGTGTACGGAGTCGTACTTGAGCATGTACGCCAGATAGTCGGGGTCGAGGAGGTCGTTGATGCCAACGATCTTGATGTCATTAGCAAAGTTTTCTACTGCTGCGCGGAAAACCATGCGGCCGATACGGCCGAAACCGTTAATGCCTACTTTGATTGCCATTTTTATTCCTTTTGATTTTGTTGATAAAAATCGTGTAAATGAAGCCGTAATTGTCCGAACTCAATACAATCTTGCAACACTTTTTTTGAAAAAAAATAATTTTTTTGCAAAAAAGGCGTTCTAATTGGCGTTTTTACTTGAAAAAGCGGACGCTGGAAAGATTATATTTATATATACATATTTATATAGGTCGTTATGAAAGAAAACAAAGTTCCGCCAATAGTAAAATATAAGACAGACAAGTTTTTTGTGTTCGTTTACGCATGCGTGGCGGCGATGGTAGTCCTGCAAATCGCGATAATTATCTGGGGAGCCGTAAGCTGATATGTTTCAGGACGACGTTCTTTATTCCTTAGGCATGTTCGCAGTGGCGGCATGGCTGTTTAAAATGTGGCTTTCAGATACGCGCAATTTTGTGTGTACTGGGACTCCTGCAAAAGGGGAATTCCCTGGGGCGAGGCCTGTTTCAATAAAATTGGCAGTTTTTGGCGCCATGTGCGGAGTTGTATTACTCGCAGCAATAACGGCGGCGGAAATAGCCGGCGGAGGCGTCGAGGAGCAGACAAAGGTTTCATTCATGGCGATTTTCTCTTGGACTGCGGCGGCATTTATCGAGGAGTTGATTTTCAGGGGATATTTGATTGTTCAAAACAAGGGGAAACTTCTCTTATGGGGGAGCGCAATTTTATTCTCACTCATATTTGCGCTTTGCCATCCGTTCTTCTGGGATTTTTCCATTCCGGAAAACGGCGGTTTGGCGGAGGCAAGCTTTACAATCAATCTCACTGAAAAAGCGGCGCGCGATACAATATTTGTATTCTTGTCGTCGATGGTGTTCTATGCACTCCGATTCTGCCCGCAAAATAAAATGCGCTCGCTCATTCCGTGCGTTGCGGCGCATTTGGCTTACAATCTCGGCGTATTTTGCGTCAAGGCGGCGCAGGGATTCGTTATATGGAGTTTCTAAAAAAAAATATTTTGTTTCTCGCGCCAATGGCGGGATACACCGACAGCGCGTGCCGCAGAATTTTTAGGGAATCGGGCGCAGATGCGGTGGTTAGCGAGTTTGTCTATTGCCGCGCGATAATTTCCGACGCCGCGCGAGTCTTTGAAAAACTCTCGTTCTCCGAGGCTGACAGACCGTTCGGAGTTCAGATATTTGGCTCCGACGCCGAAGAAATGGCTCTGTCGGCAAAAATAGTGGAGGACCGAATATCTCCGGATTTCATCGACGTAAATTTTGGATGCCCCGCGCCCAACGCCGTCGGCGCCGGAGCGGGAAGCGCGCTTTTAAAAAATGTCCCACAAATGGCGCGAATAATCGAGGCGATGTCTTCTGCGGTCGAGAGAACGCCCATTACGGCTAAGATGCGTACCGGGTGGTCGCTTAGGGAAATAGTCGTGCCGCAAGCCGCGATAGATCTCCAAAACGCGGGCGCGCAGATGATTACTCTGCATGGGCGCACTAAATCGCAGGGATATTCGGGCGACGCAGATTGGGAGCTTATTGAGCGCACGGCCGAGGCCTTGTCCGTCCCGCTGATTGGCAACGGCTCGGTCGAAAAGCTGTCAGACGAAAGCTTGCATTCAAGCGCCTGCGCGGGCTTTATGATCGGGCGCGCGGCTCTCGGAAATCCGTGGATTTTTTCGCGCGTAAAAAGCGACATCGCGGGGGAAAAATACATTCCGCCAAGCGCCTCAGCGCGCGCAAAGCTCGCGCTAAAATATGCGGAACTAATGTGCGACGGCCGCGATTCCGGAGTGTCTGCGGGCAACATTATCCACATAAGAAGCCGCGTAATTCGCTTCTTGCGCGAAGCATCGGGATTCAAGCGCGCGAGAGTAGAAATTTTAAAAATTAAAACTTTGGACGAATTAAAAGATATATTATGCGAGTTTTTCTAAAAATATGCGCGGCGCTTCTGATTGCCGCAAACGCGGTTTCCGCCGCAACCGAAACGCCCGCCAAAGATTTTATAGAGCGCGGCGCCTCATTTTACGCGCGTGGCGATTACGCCTCGGCGAAAGAGCTTTTTAAGCAGGTCAAGCTCGACGGCTCCCAGGAATCGGGAGTTGCTGCGTTCTTTTTGGGCTCGATTTACGCGAACGAGGGCTCGACAGACGCCTTTAAGCTCCTCGAATACGCCGTAAAATATGCGCCAAAGGGAATGAACGCAACGGCGGCGGTGCAGTGCGCGAGGATTGCGCTTCTTAACGGCAAGCCGGAAATTGCGGAGAGTACTTTGTCTAAATTTGCTACCCCTGACGCTTCGGCGGACACTATCTGGTATTATTCCTCCGCTCTTTGGGCGGTCGGCAAAAAAGATTCGGCAAAGAATCTTTTTTTGGAATCTTTGAAAAAAAACTTTGCTTCCATCTCCGCTGTGGGTGTCGATGTTTTTATAGACGCGCGCCTTTCAAAAAACGATTTTGCTGAAGCTATGGATATCTCCGGGCTAGAAGCCTCCAATGGTGTTTCTCTCGGCAGATTGCAGATTTTAAAGGGAGAAAAAATAACCCCTCCGCAAGCAGAACTATCGCTTTTGGGGCAGATTGAAAAAATAGACCAGTTGCGGGCTTCGGGCGATGAGAATTTCGACGTACAAGCTCTTGAAAAGTCGCTTTCAGAATATTCGCAGGCTCCGTTCTCATGGAGGGCGGCCCTTATACTTTCGGAATATTATACGGCTAAAAAAGATTACGAAAAGGGGCTTGCTTTCGCGAAGACAGCGCAATTTCTCGCGCCTCCTGAAATGGCATACCAAGGCCGCCTTTTAATTGCCGAGGCTGACGCTTTGCGATTCCTAAAAAAATACGCGGACGCCGACGCAGTGTATTTGAAGGTAGTTATGAACAAGGCAGCCCGTGGGGAGCTCGCAGCTGAGGCGACCTATAAAACGGGGCTAAACTGGTTTGAGCAGGGCGAATGGGGAAAGGCGCACGCTTACTTTGAGAGAGTGTTTGTGCTATATTTTAAATATGAATATTGGGGGGCGAGAGCATATTATTATGCGGCGCAATCGCTCTATTCTCTCGGTCTGCGGCGCGAGGCTAACGCGACGCTATCCGAATATTTTAGGCGCGCAAAAGACAGATCTTCGCCGATATTTAAGTCGGCAATGGAATATTACCGCTCTATTTAGCTCTGTTTTTTAACGCGTTCCGCCCGTTGCGCTTGCCTTGGCAATTCACGGGAAAATTGCGCTTGTTTTCCCAAGCGTGTGCGGCGTTTTTGCTCGCAATTTAAGTGCGGGAAAACCTGCTCGATTGCTTGAATAATATTTGGGTCGGCTTGGTAGCTTCCCTATCAGTTTATTGCGATTTAAAAAAATGTCGCAAAGCGGCGATTTGTGAGAAATTACGGGCAAATTTGCGGCAGTTGGCGCGTTTGCCAAACTTATACAGGCTGCCCAGTGGACTTGAAAATCGCGCCGCCAAGCACGACGGAAGGCTCGTTAAAATCATGGATTGCCATTATCTGTCCGGGAGCAATAGCGCGCTGCGGCGTCTGAAATTCCACAAAACCCTCTCCGCCGCCAAGCGGTGAGTATCTTGCCCTGACAAGGCCGTCGCGGTAGCGCACGCGGGCGTAAATGTCGCACGGGCTTTCAATGGGTTTATTAATCCAGTTTGCGGACTCCAAGGCGGCGCGGGTCGTGTACAGATTCGGCGCATCGGGGGAGTCAAAGGCGACGACAAGCTTGTTTGTGTTGTAGTCTTTCGACACTACCACATAGCATTTTTTGTCGGTATTGGAAGGCACGCCGATTCCCTTTCTTTGCCCAATGGTGTAGTTGTGAAGGCCTTTGTGTCGCCCGAGGATTTTTCCCGAGACATTTACGATGTCGCCAGGCTTTTCCTCAATATAGTGCCCCAAAAAATCCTGAATGCGGATTTTCCCGAGAAAACAAATTCCCTGTGAATCTTTTTTTTCGGCGTTAGGCAGGCCGTTTAAGCGGGCGAGATCGCGAACTTGGCTTTTTAAAAGGGAACCTATGGGAAATTCTGCGCGCATGAGCTGGTTCTGGGTTATCATGCACAGAAAATAGGATTGGTCTTTGCCGGGGTCGGCGCCCATCATCAAGTCGCGGGTGCCGTCGGGATTGTCGCGCAGGCAGCAGTAGTGTCCGGTTGCAACTTTGTCGCAGCCTCTTGAAAGGGCGAAGTCCAGAAATTTTCCGAATTTCATTTTTCTGTTGCACATTACGTCTGGATTGGGAGTGCGCCCGCGCCGATATTCGTCCACCAGATATTCTACTATCTGCTTTCTGTACTCCTCAATCATGTCGGCAACTTCAAAGGGAACGCCTATTTTTTCGGCGCATGCTGTGGCGTCGATTATATCCTGGTGCCAAGGGCAGTCCCCAAAAACGTCTATGCCTTCTTCATTCATCCACGTTTTCATATACGCCGCGCGCAGCTCGAAGCCCTCCTGCTTTAAAAGAGCCATGGCAAGCGCGCTGTCGACGCCGCCGGACAATGCAACCATTATTTTTTCAGGCATATTATCTTCCGGATTTATACCACGATGTGGTAATAGAATATTTTTTGATTTTATAGTTTATGATACGCTCAGTGAGGTTCAGCCTCCGCGCGGCGGCTGCCGCATTCCCGCGGTTGGCTTTCAGCGCCTCGGTAATAAGCTCGCGCTCGAACGACTCCACTATCGAAATGAAATCGACGTCCTCGCCGTAGGGAAGCTTTCTATGCATGTAGGCGGACCTTACGGCGGGAGTCAGGTTGTATCCGGATATCGCGGAGTCGTGTGAGGATATGACGGCGCGTTCTATGCAGTTTTCAAGCTCTCTGACATTCCCGGGCCACGCGTAAATTGTCATCATATTTATGGCGGGAGTGGAGATTCTGCGTATATCTTTGTGGTGTATCTTGCTGTATTTTTCCACAAAGTGCTCGGCAAGAAGCAATATGTCGCTCTTTCTGTCGCGCAGGGCGGGGAGGTATATCATGTTTTGCGATATTGCGGCGTAGAGATTCTCGTCGAAAAGTTTTTGCTCCAAAAGTTTTTCTATGTCTATGGAACTCGCAAAAATCATGCGCGCCTTGGCAGATATTTCTGCAGAGCCGTTCAGCCGGCGGAAGCGCCCGACTGATAGAAAATCGGCTATCATCTTTTGCGCCGGTAGGGATATTTCCGATACTTCGTCGAAGAAAAATGTCGAGTGCGGATATTTTTCGAGAAGCCCTTCTTTCGCAGAAAGCCCAAGCTCGGGGGAGTCTTTCTCGTAGCCGAAAATTTCGCCGACGAGAGAATAGTCGGGCAAGGCGGCGCAGTTTACGACGTTAAACCTTTCCGAAAACGCCTCGTTTGATTCAAATACGGCGCGCGCGGCCAACTCCTTGCCTGTGCCCGTCGCCCCCCTCAAAAATATTGGCGTGGAGAGCGGAGCGGCTTTCGCGAGCTCGCGGTAGAATTTTTGCATGGCCCCGGAGTTGCCGAGTATATTTTTTGGCCGCATAAGCTCCGTGCTGAGCTCGAGTTTTAGGCGCCTGTTTTCGTCGAGGAGCCTGTTGCGCTCCTCGCGCCTTAAATATATCATCGCAAGTGCGTCGGCGAGTATGTTGGATATAGTTTCAAGCAGGACGAGGTCGCGGTTTAGGTCAACTGCGGTGTCGGAAATGCGGTCTATGCTCAAAGTTCCTATAACCTGCTCCATATAGATAATCGGGACGCACACGAACGCGATTTTATCTTGTGTGCCGCGCCGAGTGCGGGTTTTATCCAAAAATCTTTCGTTTTTGGAGATGTCGGGTATGGCTACCGATTTAGCTTGGGCGGCGACAAGCCCAGTCACGCCTTCGCCGATTTTATATACACCTCTTCGAATGCTTTCGGCGTCCATTCCAGCTGCCGCCTCTATGAAAAGGTAGTCGCCGTCGCGCAGGGTGACTGTTCCGCGCATTAGCCCCATTTCGCCGTCGAGAATGTCAAGAGTCTCGGTGATGAGGTCGTGGACATTCTTGCGCTGGGCGACAGCGCGGCTGATTTTATACAAAACCGACATTTCAAGGTCGTCGTATGCGGCTTCTTTGTCTTCTTTGGTTGTCGGTTTTTTAGGCATTTTCAGGCGATTTTTTCAGAATTTGCGGAGCTTTCAACAATATTTTTGGCGCAAAAAAAACTTGTGTTAAAAAAAAACGGCAATAGGGTTAAAAAGAATGAGCGAAAGTTATCAGGTAATAGCGCGCAGATACCGCCCGAAGCAGTTTTCGGAACTTGTCGGGCAGGAACATATTGTGCGCACGCTCACAAACGCGATTGAATCCGGCAGGATAGGGCACGCATATTTGTTTGTAGGCCCGCGCGGGACCGGAAAAACGACAGTCGCGCGGCTTTTTGCGAAAGCATTAAACGCCAAAGGCGGCCCGAATGTGCACCCGGAAGACGACGACATTTCAAGGGCAATAATGAACGGCTCGTGCATGGATGTTGTTGAGATTGACGGCGCCTCGAACCGCTCAATCGACGAAATAAGGAAATTGCGCGAGGACTGCCAGTACGCCCCGGCGCAATGCACTTATAAGATATACATAATAGACGAAGTCCACTCGCTTACAGCCGACGCTTTCAATGCGCTCCTAAAAACGCTTGAAGAGCCGCCAAAGCATGTAAAATTTATATTTGCGACGACCGAGGCTCACAAAGTTTTGGGGACTATAACTTCGCGCTGCCAACGCTTCGAATTTCGGCCGATACCGGAGGAGCTTATCGCAAAGCATCTTTCCGACATAGCCGCAAAGGAGAAAATTGAGGCTACAGACAGCGCAATACGCGCCATAGCCAGGCTCGCAAACGGCGGAATGCGCGACGCCCAAAGCATACTCGACCAAATGATATCATTCTGCGGAAATAAGCTTTCGGTGGAAGACGTCATTGGCGTGTACGGGCTTGCCTCTGACGAGCAAATATCGGGGTTGCTCGCAAATATGGCGCGCGGAGACTATGGAGCGGTTGTAAAGAGCGTCGATGAGCTCGCCGACAGCGGCTGCGATCTTTACAGAACTATGTGCGACCTGCAAATTTCCCTGCGCAGCGCAATGATAGACTCCTTTAAGTCGGGAGAGGCGGATTTCGGAGGAAAAAAGCTTTCGAGCGAGCAGATAATGCGAATGCTCGACGTCTTGCAGTCGTCTACAAAGTCTATGAAAAACGGGCTATCGGAGAAGGCGAATTTTGAGGTGGCGCTTCTGAAGGCGGTGGAGCAAAGCAGGGCAAGGGCAATAAACACGCTAATTAAAGAACTCGACAAGCTTTCGTCGGCTCCCGCCGAGACGCAAAAAAAAAATAGCCCTGCTGCTTAGAAAAGTTTTAGACGAGTCGAGGGAATTTGCGTCGGCCTACGCGGAGAGAGTGGAGAGGCGCGCAGGGCAATCGAAACCAAACGAAGAAATAGTGCTCTCTGACCCCGGCGAGGGCGAAGTTTTTGGAGAGGGCGAACCCCCGTTTGAGGAGGGAGTCGACAAAATCCCGGGATTTATTTTGGACCTTTTTAAATCGCAATTCGATTCGCACCCGCAATGCCTTGTAAGAGGCGCTTTGCGCTTCGTAAACCGCGCAGCCGACTCGGACGCCGACTCCCAAATGGAAGACGCGGAAACTATAAGGGAACTCGAAGAGGAGGAATCCGAATGACAGCTATTTTTGCATGCTCTGTGCTCGCTGTAATGTGCGCCGCATTCGCTGCGGCAGCCGCATTTTTTTACATGCGCTGCGAGCGCGAGGCAAAGTCGGCAGCGGCGGGCAGGGAAGCGCTCGCGCGCTCGGAAGAAGGCAGGACTGCCGCCACCGACAGAATGAACGCGCTCGCGCGCGAATCCGAGGAGCGCCTGCGCGAAAAAATGCGGGCAGAAACAGAACTTGCCGCCGCGAAACAAAAAATAGAAATCATGCAGGCTAGGCTCTCGGAGACAGCCGGGTTTCTCGACGAAAAAATCGAGGCTCAAAACTCTCTTACAATCGCAAGACAAGATATAAAAAATCTCACCGAGCGCCTCGCAGAGCGGGAAAACGCGGAAATAGAGATGCGCAAAAAACTCGCATCCGAATTTGAAACGCTCTCGTCAAAACTCTTGGAGGAAGCGCGCGTAAAGATGTCCACCTCAAACCTCGAGCAGCTTTCACTCGTCCTAAAACCGATGAAGGTTACAATATCGGATTTTCGAGACAGAATTGAGGCTCTAAACGAGCTTAATATAAAGGGCCACGCGGGGCTTGAAAAGCACATAGAAAGCCTTGTTGAAATGAATAGCCGCCTTTCAAACGATGCCCGCAATCTTGCGGAGGCGCTGCGCGGAAAAAATAAAATTACGGGCAACTGGGGCGAATCGGTATTTCATAAAATTTTGGAGTCGTGCGGCTTTGCGGAGGGCGTGCATTTTCGCTCCCAGGCGTCCTACTCGGACTCATCGGGAGCGCAGAAAAGGCTAGTGCCGGACTTTGTGATAGATCTTCCCGAAGGGCGCTCTATTGTGGTGGATTCAAAAGTGTCGCTAGTGAGCTATTCCGACTATTGCTCGAGTGAAAGCGCCGATTTAAAAAAGGCGAATCTCGAAAAATTTAAAAAGTCGGTCAGGGCGCACCTTAAAGAATTTTCCTCAAAATACAACGATTTGCCCGACGCCCGTTGCGGCTTTAAGATGATGTTTATGCCAATAGAGCCTGCGTATGAACTCGCCGTGAGCGCGGACCCATCGCTGCTTGAAGACGCGTATGCGGCCAACGTTTTAATTGTGGGGCCCGCAACCGTAATGTCAGTGCTTAAATACGCCGAAATATTGGTCCGCAACGAGGCGATATCGAAAAATACGCGGCAGATAGCGGATCTCGGTGTAAAGCTTTACGAGCGCGTCAATCTCTTTATGTCGCGCTTCGAGTCGCTCGGAGATAGAATAGCCGCGCTCTCAAAAGACTACGCGCAGACTAAGACAACCCTTTCTGAAAGCCCCAAGAGCGTTCTTGCAACGGCAAAAAGGCTCGGCGTAAAAACGGGGGCGCTATCGCTTAACATAGAAGAATCGGAAGATAAACAAGATGGAAAATAAAACTCCAGAATGGGTTCCAGACGGAGCCGATAAAAAGCTTTTCGCAAGCTCGGTAATGCCCGGCTTGAATCTGCGCAAAGACGAGGCGCACGACGACACAATTTCATGGAAGCCCCGCCCGAAGAGACGCGAGCTTTCCCTCGAAGACTACAAGGAAGGCGTTTTATCTTGCAACAAGACAATTCTCGCCCGCGCAATAACCCTAATCGAGAGCAATTCCGACGCCCATTTTGAAAAGGCGCAAGAGCTTCTCGCATCTCTTTTGCCTTACAGCGGCAAATCGTTTAGAATCGGCATAACCGGCGTCCCGGGGGCGGGAAAATCGACGTTTATAGAGGCCTTCGGAACAATGCTGTGCAAAGAATTCGGCAAGAAGGTTGCGGTTTTGGCTGTCGATCCGTCGAGCACGATTACAGGCGGAAGCATTCTCGGCGACAAGACGCGAATGGAAAACCTCTCGCGCTGCGAAAACGCGTTTATTAGGCCCTCGCCGTCGGGTGGGGTGCTTGGAGGTGTTGCAAGAAAAAGCAGGGAAACTATGCTTTTGTGTGAAGCCGCAGGGTACGAAATTATACTTGTAGAGACGGTTGGCGTTGGGCAGAGCGAAGTTACAGTGAGGTCTATGACGGACTTTTTCCTGCTAATACAGCTTGCCGCGCAGGGCGACGAATTGCAGGGCATTAAAAAGGGAGTTATCGAACTTGCCGACGCGATACTCGTAAACAAGTGCGACGGAAACATGGTCGAGCGCTCCAACCTAAAACGCGCGGAACTCGCTGGGGTTCTGCACTACCTAAATTCCCCGACTCCCGGCTGGACTCCGTTCTGCGATGTATGCTCTGCTTATACCGGCAAAGGCATACGCGAAGCCTGGGAGAGAATCGACGGATTTAGGGCGATGATGGAAAAGTCGGGATTTTTTGCCCGCCGCCGCGCGAGCCAGAAAATAGAATGGTTTAAGGCGCTTATGGAGGACGAAATACTGCGCAGATTTTACCACATCCCGGGCGTTAAGGACATGATTTCCCACTACACAAAGCTAATTTCAGACGGGGCAATCACCGCGGCAAGCGCAGTAAAAAATCTTCTGGATTCCGCCACTAAGTAGAGTTTATGCGGCGGGAATGCATTTCAACCGATGCGCGAAAAAAAAGGCGCGAGCTTCCGAGCCGCGTTGCGGAAGTCTTGTCCGAGTATAAGACATACCTTAAATTGGAGCTCGGCCGCAGCAAAAATACGATAGATTCTTACTCGAATGATATTGCCCTTTTTTGCGAGTTTGCCGGAAAGAGAATAGAATCTTTCGCCGACGTTGATGAAGATTTGATATCGGACTGGCTCGCCCTCATAAGCCGCACGGAAAAGCCCGCAAGCCAATCGCGCAAACTAAGCGCATTGCAGTCGCTCGCGCACTTTCTGATGGAGGAAGGCATATGGGATAAAAACCCGTGCGACTATTTTTTGCGCCCAAAGACGAGGCAGGCTCCGCCGGAAGTTCTCGAAGCCGACGAAATAGACGACGTCGTGTCAGTCCCAACGGACGGGACTCCCGAAGAAATGCGCGACAGGGCAATGATGGAACTTATTTATTCGAGCGGTCTGCGCGTTTCAGAGCTATGCGCGCTTTCGTACGCAGACATAGACATAGAGCAGAAAATGATACGCGTGAGGGGCAAAGGCGGCAAGACGAGGATTGTGCCAGTCGGCGACGCCGCACTTAGCGCCATAGAGAAATATAGGTCAGTGCGCCCCCAGTTGTGCAAAAAATCCTCCGCCTCCGAATTTTTTATAACGCGCCGCGGCAAGAAAATCTCGAGAAAAACTTTTTGGTACAATTTAAAAAAATACGCGCGCCTCGCGGGTGTTGAAAAAAATGTAAAGCCCCATATGCTTCGGCATTCTTTTGCAACGCATCTATTGCGCAACGGGGCTAATTTAATGATGATACGCGACATGCTTGGGCACAGCAGCCTATCGACCACTCAAATATATACGAATCTTGCAAACGACGACATACGCGAGGAATACGAGCTCAAACACCCTCGCTCCAAGATGGATATCGAGCCCGACTTATAGCCGCGCGCGGCTTCGGCTTTTTGTATCGGAAACTAAAACAACAAAATTTTAATTCCGATGCATATTAGGACAATCCCCCCCAAAACTCCAAATTTTCCGCCGACCGACTCGCCGAGAAGTTTTCCCATATAAACTCCCACAAGCGATATTGTAAAAGTCGTAAGTCCTATTACAACTGACGGCAGAATAATCGGCGAATCAACGAGCGAGAATGACACCCCGACAGCTAGCGCGTCGAGGCTCGTTGCGACAGAAAGCAGCATAAGCGTCTTCAAGGGCAGGGGCAGCGACATTCCCGATTCGCTTTCGCGCAGGGAATCGAAAATCATCTTTCCGCCTACGACTGCAAGTATTGCAAAAGCTGCATATTTTGAGAAAGAACTTACGAGTTCGTAAACGGCGTTGCCCATTCCCCAGCCGATAATTGGCATCAGCATTTGAAAGAATCCGAATGAAGCGGCAATCGGGATTGAGTCGCGCGCGGAAATTTTTTTAGGAGAAATGCCGCATGCGGCTGAAACCGCAAAGGCGTCCATCGAAAGCGCGCAACCAATCAAAAAAATCTCCAAAAAATCCATTTCGCCAGTATTCTGATAAGGCGGCCTTTCACAAGAAAAATTTGAAAATGGTTGAAATCGCCCGATGGTTGTGGAGAATTATTTGCATGGAAACATTTGAGCAGTCCGGAGCAAAACTTTACAAATTTACGCGCGGCCCGTCGACTTTCATTGCAAATATAGAGAACGGGGCGCGGCTTATGAACTGGGCCGTTTCCTTTGCGGACGGAGCCGTAAGAGATGTAATATATTGGCCTGAAAACGGGCCTGTCGGCGGAGGCGAGGATTTTGGCGAAGTTCGCGGCGGTATACCTGTGCTATTCCCGTTTGCGGGAGCTTCATTTGCTGACGGGGAAAAAGGCTTTTGGAAAACTCCGGATAACGAATTGCTGCCAATGCGAATGCACGGCTATGCAAAAGGCGGACAGTTTAAGGTGGAAATGGCTTCCGATATAGGCTTTACCGCGCTTTTTCTGCCGGGTGAAGACTGCGCGAAAGCCTATCCGTATAAATACGAATTTAGGGTGACGTACAGATTTGAAGAGCTTTCAGTGTATTGCGAGCTAACCCTAAAAAATCTCGACAGCCGCAATATCCCGTGGGCCGCCGGCTTGCATCCATATTTCTTTTTGCCTTGGGCGCCCGGACATACGAGAAAAATGTACAGGCTCTCTTGCGACGCAAAAAAAGCTGTCAGATTCCTCCCGGACGGAACTTTTGTGCCCGAGGATATTTTTAAAAACTGCTTTGCCGACGCCGAATTTAACAATAGAATCCTTACGAATTTTAAGACTGCAAAAGTCGCATTTGGCCCAAAAAACGGCGAAGAGGACATTTTTTTAAAAGTCGGCGGAGGCGGAAAGCCGGACGTCGGCTTTTGCGTAGTGACTTGGTCGGAATTTGAAAACAGCCCATATTATTGCGTGGAACCGTGGATGGGGCTGCCCAATTCCGCGTCGAGCCCAAAACATTTTGTGGCACAAGGGGCGTCGAAAACTTTTTTTGCAGAAATATCGCTTATCTAATCTATGAGAGCCGTCATACAAAGGGTAAAGGGGGCGTCGGTAAATATTCCTCCAGACAATTATGAGAAGGGAAGGATTGGCGCGGGGCTTTTAGTTCTCGTGGCTGTCGAAGATTCTGACACTACGGAAGACATAAGGTGGCTCGCGTCAAAAATATGCGGCCTAAGGATATTTGAGGACGGAGATGGAAAGATGAATCTTTCTGTATTGGACGTTGGCGGAGAGATTTTGACCGTAAGCCAATTTACTCTATACGGCAACGTCCGCAAGGGTTTCAGGCCGTCATTCAACAGGTCGGCGCGCGCGGAAATTGCCGTTCCGGTATATGAAAACTTTGTCAATTCCCTCGAAGAAATCCTCGGCAAAAAAGTTCCGACGGGCGAATTCGGGGCAATGATGGACGTCTCTTTAATAAACGACGGGCCCGTGACGATAATCATAGACACAAAACTGCGCAATTTATAGCCTCCAAAATATTATCTAGGACGCAATTAGCTTTATATTTGTGGGTTGTATAGCATGTCTATCGTAGGCATTTTTCCCTACGAAAATTTTCTTATTTTTCGGCGATTTTTTTTAATACAAAGTTTGGATTATTCTCGAAAAATATTTACTCTACCAAGGCATATTCCCGCCGCATTTTATTTATAATAAGCCGCATCAATCGGCATTATCCCTTTGCATTACATTAGGCTTCCACAATGCGCTTGTTTTGCCTGAAGTTGCTCTTCCGCAAGGCATTCAATTTCTGCGAAAGCAGAAAATGAAATAGTTTTTTACCCCAAACTTTCAGGGGCAAATTTTTTCGGCGAAAAATTCTTTGTTAAAAAAACGGAGTCTGTAAAGACGCCGTTTTTTGCAAAGCGGAAAAATGTTAATGCCCACATTTATTGGCGGCTCAATTCTTTATCCTCATCTTTTTTAGGCGCGAGATATTTTGCCATTACGGAGTCGCCCACAATGGCGTCGCCTTCGGCAATCTCAAATGCGGCGCAGCTTCGGTGGGTTATGCCGGTTGGCTTTAATATTGAAGTAGGCGTCATTGACGTGTCGCAACCGAAAAATATTGCTTTGCGGTCGGGGCTCCTAAAGTTGGTCGTTATATTTACAATAATTATATTTCCGTCTTTGCGGACAACTTTGCCAAGGTACACGTCTATATCGCGTTCAGGCGGCGGGTTGAGCCTCCTTGCGCGGTGAGTCGGCGACGGCGCGTCTATGTCGCGCCTCATTGATACGCCTTCGACACCTATCGGACACAGCATTGCAAATGCGCCAAACAATAGCAAAATGCGCCGCAATGCAAGCTTGCTCGCCGTTCTTTGCAATCCATTTAATTTAAGGCGCATTTTTATTTATCAAAAAAACGATGTAGGGTTTAAATTATTTTTCGTCTTGGTTTGCTTTTTTGAAATGGTCAAAACCGGGGCCTGCTGTATTTATTTCAGCCTCGAAAAATCCCTGCAACTGGCGGATTCTTGTCGGGTGGCGCATCTTGCGCAAGGCTTTTGCCTCAATTTGGCGGATACGCTCGCGCGTGACGTTAAATTGTTTACCGACTTCTTCAAGAGTTCTTGAATATCCGTCTTGCAGGCCAAAGCGCAAGCTCAGAACCTTGCGCTCGCGCGGAGTAAGCGACTCCAATACGTCCATCAGTTTTTCGCGCAAAAGCGAATACGCGGTCATATCGTAAGGATTTTCCGCCGCTTTGTCCTCGATGAAATCTCCAAAATTTGTGTCGTCGGAATCTCCCACCGGGCTTTGCAGGGAAATTGGCTGTTGGGCCATTTTCATTATTGACTGGACCCGCTCGACCGGAAAATTCATTTCCGTTGCAACTTCGTCAGGGGTTGGCTCGTGCCCAAGCTCTTGCAGAAGCTGCTTTTGCACCTGCATTACCTTGTTGAGAGTCTCTATCATGTGGACCGGTATGCGGATTGTGCGCGCCTGGTCGGCGATAGAGCGGGTTATCGCTTGGCGTATCCACCATGTAGCGTATGTGGAGAACTTGTAGCCGCGCTTATATTCAAACTTTTCAACCGCCTTCATTAGTCCCATATTTCCCTCTTGGATAAGGTCGAGGAAATTGAGCCCGCGGTTGGTGTATTTTTTCGCAATAGATATTACAAGGCGCAAATTTGCCCTCACCATTTCTGTTTTTGCGCGGTGAGCCTCGCGCATATCGACGCGCACTTCTTTTACCAAATTGACAAGCTCCGGCGGGTCGAGCCGGTAGGTCTTGCGTATTTCTTCGAGACGCTTTTGAATTTGCTCGGTGTCGCCTATCTTGGTCTTTTTCCCGATGCGCTCTATTGCGCGCAATTTGTACTGGCAGTCTTCGATTTCGCGTATGACTGGCGACAGTCCATCCAAAAATTCTTCAAATATTTTGAGCTTAAATTTTAGCCCCTTGACATATATGTCTTTAAGTTTTGATTCGAGATTTTTATAGAGTGTGTAATGGCGCTTTTTTATTGACGGGTTGTCGCAGGCCTCAGCGCTTTCCCACGCCTTTTCAAGCTTTTCTTCAAGGTTTTCAAGCTCTTCTATATACTTTGGCAATTCCTTAAAATAATTTTCGCGGCTGTCGACTTTTTTGTCTATGACAATCTTGTCAAACCTCTCCTCGCGGTCCAAAAGTTTCTTTGCGACATCTATCTGAAATTTATTGGTAAGCGACACTGAAAAAAGAAGGCGTATCGCTTTGTTTTCCGCCGCCTCAATTCTCTTTGAGATCGAGACTTCCTCGTCGCGCGAGAGCAGGGGAACTTGCCCCATCTGTTTCAAATACATTCTTACAGGGTCGTCGAGCGAATCCGATTGGAGGCTTTTTGACTGCCTCTCTTCGCTTTCCTCGCGCCTGTGCTTAAAATTTTCTATCTCCTCGTCCGTGTCGAGAATTTCGACGTTCAAAGACTCCAAAATATTCCGGACGTTTTCGTATTCTTCTGGGCGGCTTAGGATTTCGGTCAGGTATTTGTTTATATCCTGATTCGTAAGGTATCCTTTTTCTTTGGATAGATGCTCTAGCTGGCGTATTTTTTCATTCAGCCTCTGTTGGTGCTCCGATATCTGGGAGACTTTCTTCGCTTTTTTCGCCTCGGCGGATTTATCAGATGGAGCTGTCCCAGTCTTTATTACTATGGCTTGTGGCGACGGTTTTTTATCCGCATTTTTCACAACCGTTTTAACCGAAGTCTTTTTGGCAGCCGCCTTCGCCGCCGATTTCTCGGCGGGTTTTGCCGCGGACTTCGCAGATGTCTTTACCGCGGCTTTCGCCTTCGCGGTCTTTTCGGATTTTGTTGGGGTTTTTGATGTCTTAGTTGCCATTGTTTATAGAAGAAATTTTTTACCCTTTGACTTTTTCTATCCGCGCAGGGGGCGTCGTTGACAATTTCCTTAACTCGCTTATGCGCTTGAGAATTTCAAACTTTTCAGTCAAACCATTGTTATCGGCAAGAACGAGCTGTTTATTAAGCTCTTCAATCTCCTTTTTTATATAATTATTATATATTTTGGCTATGCAATCGTTGGCTATTTTTGTGGAATTTTCAAGCTCGGTTGTCTTTTCGGCAAGAATTCTGTATATTAGGTTCTTCTCTGCGGGCTCGTCGAAATATGTTTCTATGTCTGCCGTGGAGAATCCGACTCCTTCGCGATAGAGTGCAAGAATTTTTTTTAAGACAGAGGCGACGGTCGAGTCCCCGTCAATCCATTCGTCCTGCAAAATATCCGCCATGTCCTGCGCAAGCCCGTCGGAGTAAAGACATAACATTAAGGAGTCATAAACGGCGTTTGTCAACATCTCAGACGAATCTTTTTTTGCGGGCTCCTTTTCGGAAAACCGTTCGCGGGTTTGCGATTTTGCCCTGTATGCGCGGTAGTCTTCGGCGACGGCGGGGTAATCAAGCACGAGGGAGTTTGCGATTTCCCTTAAATAGTCGTCGCGCAATACGCGGGACGATGCGTTGTCGACAATCTCAAAAAGCTGCAGCATTGCCTCCCGCTTGTCTGCCGCGGTCGGATTTTTAACGTCGGCGAGAATTGAGCGCGCCGCGAACGACAACGCCGTTTGCAGCTTGTTTCCGACCAATTCGCCCATGGCTTCCGTCCCGAATTTTTTTATAAAGCTGTCGGGATCCTCTCCATCGGGAAGGGGGGCTACAAACGGCTCAACATCGGCCTTTATGCATATGGGTATTACGCGCAATGCTGCGTGCCTGCCGGCAGAGTCCCCGTCAAAGAGAAGTATCGCCTTGTTTGCAAACCTCCTTATCAGCGCAAAATGCTCGCTCCCCGCCGCGGTTCCTTGCGTCGCCACCGTATTTTTAAACCCTGCGCAGTACATTCTTATCGCGTCGAGTTGCCCTTCGACAACTATGCATGCGTTTTTTTCCTTTATTGCGGATTTCGCCTTATCAAGATTAAATACAACCGCGTTTTTCTTAAAAATCTCGGTTTCGCGGGAATTTACGTATTTGCCTTCCTCGGAGGGCATGTTTGGCGTAAAGCGCGTTTTTCTCGCAGTGAAGGCGATTACCCGCCCTTGTATGTCGGAAATTGGTATCATCATTCTGCCGCGGAAACGCGCGTAGAAATCCGATAGTCTCTCCCCTGGCTTGCCGTAAAAAATTCCGCTCGCGATTATAGCCTCCGCAGAATAACCTTTCTTTGCCAGAATCTTTTTTAAGGGGTCGGACGCAAGCGGAGCATAGCCTATGCGCAAATCCTTGGCGTCTTCCAGCGAGAACCCGCGTTCATTCGTCCAATAGTCGCGTATTTCTTGGGCCTGCGGGGTGTCTGAAAAAAAGTTCCAAGCGTACCAGTCGGCGGCGTCCTCGTGTATGCCGTATATCTGCTTTCTTATGCTCGCGGACGCCCCGTCGGATTTCCCGCCGTCCTCGTACTCGAGTTTAAAGCCGTATTTATTTGCCAGAAACTCCACTGCTTCGGCAAACGACAAGTTTTCCTTTATCATTATAAACGATATCACATCGCCGCCTTGCGATGTCGAAAAGCAATAGTAGTAGTTTTTGTCGGGATGCACGAAAAACGACGGCGTTTTTTCCGTAGTAAACGGGCTAAGCCCCTTGTAGGAACTTCCGCTCTTTTTTAGGGACACATACGCGGATACCACATCGTAAATGTTTACGCGCGCTTTGAGCTCCTCTATACTTGACGCCTTGATTTTTGGCATAGCTACTTGCTGTCGCCGGATACGTATTCCTCAAACTCCTCGTTTACTTCGTCGTATAGGGGGTGCTCTTTTGGCGTGCCATTGAGGAAGGCGTTGTAAAAGTATTTTGCGTTCGGCTTGTCTCCGACAATTTTATAGGTGCGCGCAAGACCGAGCATTATTTCCGAATTATTGGGGAATTTCTTCTGGGCGCGGTATAGGGCATTTAAAAATTGCTCGTTGTTTAGAACACCGCTTGCGGTGCGAATGTATAGAAGGGTTGCGTTTATGTCGTCAGAGTTGCGCACATAGGCTTCGCGGGCCGCCATGTAGGAATCGAAAGAGCGGCCTTCGGCGTCGTAGGCGAGAGCCAAGGCGCGCCATGCGGCCGACGAATTTCGATTTTCGGCAACGGCCAAATTCGCAGTCTTAGACGCTTCGGCCGGTTTGCCTTCAGATATGAGGGAGTATGTCTTGTCTATTAGCAATTCCTCGGGAGTTTTTTTAGGGGCAGGCTCGGCCTGTACGTCTTTTATTTCGACATTTTTTATCTCCGGTTCGGCTGCGGCGGATTCTCCGCTGCCTTCGGACTTTGCGGCGGATTCGCCGCCGGCTTTGTCGTCTGATGGCGAATTTTGCTGTGCGTCGTCGCTTTTTTGAGATTTCTGTTCTGAGAGGGCGCTGTTTTTTTCAGCCGCTTCAGCTCTTTTAGCTTCCTCCGCCTTTTTCGCTTCCTCCGCCTTTTTAGCTTCCTGGGCTTTTAGGGCATCTTGGGCTTCTTTTAGTTTTTTATTAAAATCTTCGATTTGTGCGTGCAGCTGCGGATATTTCTCCTTTACAAAATTTGGGTCTATTTTATCGAGCTGTTCGACAACCCCTTCGAGCAGCGCGGTTTCCTTCTGTGCAAGATACACCGAAAGCAGCCCTTCAAGAATGTCGCGGCGTGTATTGACGTTGTCCAAGGCTACGGCGGCAAGGGCGGCTTCAAGCCATCTTCTGCCTTGCACGGCGTTCCCGACTTTGAGGAAGAGATTGCCTATGTCGCACGCTTCGCGCGTATTGGGGTTGCGCCCGGATTTTTTTACGCCTTCGAGATATACGTTGAGCGCGTCTTTATATTTATTCATTACGCTTAGGCATTGCGAAAGAGATTTCCATGCGACCATGTCGCGCGGTTTAAGTTTCAGATATTTTTCGTATGCCCGTGCGGCCGATTCAAACTGTCCGTTTTGCTCGTATGCCTTAGCGGAGCTTATTAGCATCTGGGGATTGCCGCCCGCCATATCCGACGCCTTTTCAAAAAAGATTGCGGCGTCCGCGGTTCTCGAAGTCTGTATATAAGAGTATGCGAGAAGTTCGCAGAGCGCCGCGTTAGTGCCGTAATTGCGCGACGCCTCTTCGAGAGTGCCTGCGCATTCTTCGTACTTTCCCTCAAACATCAGCACTTGCGCCCTTTTAACGGCGATTTCAAGGGCTTTTTGGTTTTCTGCCGCTATCTGCTCGGGTGTTTTTTCCCCGCAGCCTGAAAGCAAAAGGACTGCGACTAGCCCCGCGCACAGACTTTTAAAAATAAACTTCATTGCTTGCATAATCGAAATTTTTGCGCTTTAATTCACTTAATTTTTTAACATTAACGATTATTACGCCGACTTCGGTTTTTTACATCATGTTTAATATTCTAAATAAAAAGGCCCTATTGCAATTATTTTTTGCGGCAATATCGCTTAATTTGGCATTGCCGGGCAATATTTTTGCGGAAAATTCCGCTTCAGGCAATGTTTCAGACGAGATTTTCGAGATAAGAGTTCCCGACTTTACCCCCATAGTCTATGCGCGCGCTGCAGCCGCATTTTTCAGAGCATATGAAAGATCAACAGGCAAACCGATAAGAAAAGGCGACAAGGGGAGGGTAGGGATAAAAGTATATACCAATTCTGGGGCGGGACTCTCAACGCCGACTGAGCTTGTCGACGGCGTGATAGACCAGCTTGTGCGCAGAGGATATGCGCGAAAAGACATAACGATAGTGGACATGTCGCGCAGAAAGTTGCGCGAATCCGGATTTCTCCCAAAACGCTCGGCAATAAAGGCGGGAGCTGCAGACGATTACAAAGGGGTGCAGGTTGCGGACATCGAAAGCGGCAAATTTTTCGATTCGCGGTGGTTCTACGATAATCCGCTCTCCCCGCAAAGCGTCAGGGGGGCAGCTGCCAACGACATTTACAATCCAGAACTCAGGAAAAGCTATCTGCCCGTGCCGCTTTTCCTCTCGGTAGATTTTTGGATAAACCTTCCGATGGTCACGGATATGGAGGGCCTTGGTGTCTGCGCGGCAATCGGAAATGCGAGCATTTGGAATATGTCCAACAACGAAAGATTCCTAAAATCTCCAGCCAACGCCTCTATGGCCGCTGCCGAAGTCTGCTCCATACCAGAATTGAAAGACAGCAACCTCTTTACAATATTAACGCTTGAAAAGGGGCAATTCGTAGGCGGGTCTGTGTTCAACTCGCGCTGTACATTCAGGGAAAATCTGATTTTAATGAGCACAAATCCCGTTGTTCTCGACTACATCGCATGGGAACTTATAAATAAATACCGTTCGATGAATAAATTTGATAAAATCGAGCCCATGCCAGCCCTATTAAACTACTGCAAGGAATTGAAAATCGGAGATTGGGACCCGCGCGCCGCCAAGCGCACGCGACTGCCTCTGCGACGCAAATAAAACTTATGCCCGACGATATTTTTGACATTGTCGATTCAAGCGACACCGTGGTCGGATCCGCGCCGCGGTCAATTGTCCACCGCGAGCGCCTTATGCACAGGGCGGCGCACATACTGATTTTTTGCATCGGAAGTGGTGGAAAAAAGATACTTTTACAAAAGAGGTCTATGTCGAAAGACTTATATCCCGGTCGTTATACTACGTCCTGCTCGGGGCATGTAGACTCTGGCGAGACTTATGACGAGGCAGCGGTCCGCGAACTCCGCGAGGAAACTGGCGTCGTTGCAAGCGCGTCCGACATGTTCAAAGTGGGCAAAATCAAAGCTTGCGCCCAGACAGGCAATGAATTTACCTTTGTGTACGAAATGGAAATTCCGGAATCGACAGCGTTTAAGTTTTCCCCAGACGAGGTTGAATCTCTCGAATGGGCTGACATTGCCGACTTTGAATCGGAGCTTTCCCAAAACCCGGAAAAATTTACGCCGGCCTTCGCGTGCGTCTACGAATTTTACAAAGCCTCCGGACGCGCCGGCAAACAAGAATAACAAATTCAAAATAAATGAGTAAAACAAGAGTAAGATTCGCACCTAGCCCGACGGGCTTTTTCCACATTGGAAGCGCAAGGACCGCGCTTTTTAACTGGCTCTACGCGCGCCATACAGGAGGGACGTTTGTCCTTAGAATCGAGGACACAGACAAGGAGCGCAACGGCGAGGAATATCTAAACGTGCTCAAAGACGGCATGAAGTGGCTAGGCCTTGACTGGGACGAAGGCCCGGACGTAGGCGGAAACTATGGTCCGTACTTTCAGAGCAAGCGCGACGACATTTATAAAAACTTTCTCGAAATACTGAGAAAGAAAGGCAGGGCGTACGACAAGGACGGCGCAGTGTTTTTTAAAGTTTCCGGAGAAAAACAGGTTCTGCACGACGCCGTGTATGGCGATGTAGAACGTTTAGAGGAAAAGGATTTCCCGATATTCCGCTCCAACGGAACTCCCGTATTCCACTTTGTGAATGTTGTGGACGACATCTGCATGGAAATAACAAACGTCATTCGCGGGCAAGACCATCTCACCAACACGAACAAGCACATAGAATTGTTTAAAGCGTTCGACGCGCCGCTTCCGCAATTTGCCCATATTCCTCTTATATTAAAGACAGATGGACATGGCAAAATGAGCAAGCGCGACAGGGGCGCTCTCATAGAGGAATACCAACAGAAAAATTTTCTTCCGGCGGCAGTCAGGAACTATCTGTGTCTGCTCGGTTGGAATCCCAAAAACGACAAGGAGATTATGGACATATCGGAAATTATCGAGCTGTTTGATTTCCACGGGATTGTAAAGAGCAACGCGCGATTTGACGAGCGCAAGATGGCGCATTTTAACACTGAGCATATCCGCGCGCTTTCGGCTGGCGAATTTGCCGAATTGGCAAAAAAAGCGATAAAGACCGAGTCTGATATAGATATTGGCAGTGACGAAGCGTATATAGAAAAAGTATTTGCCCTATGCCAACCGAAAGTTGCAAATATGGAAAGTTTCCCCTCGATGGTGAGGTTTTTCTTTGACGACGAATTTCCGTTTGACGAAGCTGCGCGCCAAAAGGTCTTTAAGAAGGGCGACCCTCTCGCGAGGCTTGCGGAGCTTGAAAGTTTTATGGGCAATATCGAAGATTTCTCGCACGACAACATCTATGCTGCAATAGCGGCCGAAGCCGAAAAGCGCGGTTTAAAAACTACGGAATATTTTCCGATTTTAAGATATGCCGTATCCGGAATGGCGGGCGGGCCAGATTTAATGCCGGCGCTCGAAGTCCTGGGAAAAGAGAGAGTCATGAAGAGAATCCGCGCATTTGCCCGCAACTAACGGCGGTAGATGGCGCGGGAGGCAATGCGGGCCGACTTATGGCTTGCATTTGCCTTAAAAATCTTTGAAAATTGTTTAAAAATATTGGGCGCGGCAGTAGCGGCGCACCTGTTGCAGAAGACATGGAATTTGAAATTTACGACTGGAACTCTATCATATTGGGATTGTTGGCAACTTGCCTCTTTGCCGAGTGCATAATATTGCTCGTCAGAGTAAATTCCTTAAAAAATTCCATGCGTACAGAGTCCGAAAAAATCCGCACGGACGAAAAACTCAAATACGAAAAAAAGAACAACGAACTCGAAATGCTCTATAAAGAACGCGAGATAGAGCTAAAGAGCGAGTACGAGGACCTGCTATCAATGGCGAAGGCCGCCAAGCGCGAGGAAGAAGAAAAAATAGCCGATCTCGACGCAAAAATCCGGAATGCAAAGTTTGCGGCCTCTCGCGCGGAGGCCGAATACGCAAGGTATTCGGCAGTCAGGGAGGAATATCGCAAGTCGGCAGACCGATATGCGATAAAACTTGCGGGGCTGGCAAATCTCGACGTCGAAAAATTGAGGGAAGAGGCAAAGCGCGAAGTTCAGAAGAAATGCGTTGAGGATCTCTCTTTATATAAGTCCGAACTTTTGGAGAAATCCAAGCGCGAGATAGATAACAAAGCCCAGCGTATTCTAGTAGACTCAATGCAGAGGATTATCCCCCAGCTTCCGCAGTCGCTTACAGTGTCCATGGTTAAAATCCCGGACGAGGCGATGAAAGGGAGAATGATAGGGAAAGAAGGCAGAAATATAAGGTCCTTTGAATCCGAAACCGGCACGACGCTCGTGATAGACGAAACGCCCGATTACGTATTTGTCTCGTCATTCAATCCCGTGCGCAGGGAGATTGCGAAGATGGCGCTTGAATCACTCCTCGCCGACGGGCGCATAAATCCGACGACAATAGAGCAGGCCGTTGCCGCAGCAAGGAGGGAAATAGAAGACAAAACTTTTTCCTATGGGGCGGAGGCGCTGGATTCGCTCGGCATTACGAGGGTGGCGCCGGAACTTACGGCGCTTTTGGGAAAGCTAAACTTCCACTCGTCGCTGAATCAAAATACGCTTGAGCATTCAATCGAGACGGCGTGTCTGGCAGGATTGATTGCCTCGGAAATAAACTGCGACGTAATGACCGCAAAGCGTGCCGGACTCTTCCACGATATCGGCAAGGCGGTGTCCGACCAAAATTTGTCGCATGCGAAAGCCGGAGCTGCCGCGCTTCTAAAATACGGAGAGAGCCAAGACGTAGTAAACGCGGTTGAGGCGCACCATTCTGAGGTGGAGGCCGAAAGCGTTTATGCAATAATTGTGCAGACCGCCGACGCCCTTTCGGCAACCCGCAGGGGGGCGAGAATGGAAGCTACCGAGGGATATATAAAGCGGGTAAAATCCCTCGAAGGCATAGCGCTATCTTTTGAAGGAGTCGCGAGCGCGTACGTTTTGCAGGCGGGCAGGGAATTGAGAGTCATGGTTTCTCCCGACTCTGTAAACGATATTGAGGCGCACGAAATCGCAAAAAAAATCCGCGAGAAAATAGAGCAGAGCGTGGACAACTCCTTCCCCGTAAAAATCACGCTTGTGAGGGAGCGCAGATATACCGAGTTTTCGGGCGGAGCCGGGTAGTTTTGCTGACGATTTATGGACAGAAGAAAATTTGTAAAAATGGCGGGAGCTTGCGCGGCGGCTGCGATTGCCGCCCCTGCGATTTTCGCGGAAGGCGCAACGCCGGGCTTCGAGCGCATATATGCGAGAACCGACTCCAAGAAAAACCCTCCAATCCCCAAAGATAAACGTTCCTCGGGCGGGTTGGACTACATTAGATTGGACGACGACGCGGACGGAATACTTCTTAAATTCCCGAAATTTGCAAACAAGCTAAAAAAATTCAAGAACCCTTCATTGAAGCTGTCTCTTGGCAATGCGCTTGAGAACCGTTGCAGTTTTGCGCTTTTTGCGCGCTCGGCAAAAAACGGCAGAATTTTCTCTAAACTTGAAGTCGTAAACTTGTTCGGATTCCAAGTGGTGCGTTTGGATATTCCCGTTTCCGAGGCGGCAGAAATTGAGAACTACGGTCTGGTTGTCACATACACGCCAATAGAGGTTAAAGACGCCAACGTCAGAAAGGGAGAGCCAGTATGCTTCTTTGCGGAATCCGCCGCAAAAACGCTCGGAGCGCACGCGCCGCACTTGCTTGCATACGATGCCCAATACGATGTGCGCAGGGCTTTTTACGGGAACTTGCGTTCGATAGACTCTATACTTCCGTTCGGCTGGATGAGCGGCTGCCAGACAGAGGGGCTGCGGGAACTCGCAGAATCGGGAGATTCAGCTGCGGCAGACGCCCTAAAATTGCACCTAAATTTCTTCCTCGACGACGAAATGGGCGTCGTATTTAACGATCCCGAAGCACATCTGTGCGAGAACGGAAAATTCCATTCCGTCGAGGATTTTCTGCCTTTTGTTGCAATCGGAAAACTCTATCCGAACCACAAGTCCATAGAAATGTTTTTGGACTGGGCCGAGCCCCAAATAAAATACCTTTCAAATAAAAAGCCGGCAGACCGCTTTCTAAGCACCGAGGGCTGCTATACATACGCATATCCGCTTATGCAGATTGCGATAAACCGCAGGGACGCGGGGCTTGCCCAGACGGCGCTCGACGAAATTTGCGCGAGAATCGAAAGGCTTGTTGCAGCTGACGGCGGCATTTCCCAAAACGTCCCGGCAAATAAAAAACCGGCAATGAGGAATTGGGGCAGGGGAATCGCGTGGTTTATGCTCGGCATAGTCCAAACAATGCGCGCTCTTGAAAATTCTCCGCTAAAAGGCGAAAAATTTGACGGCGTAGATTTAATCAAGAAAACAATCGCAGACTCCTCAAAATACATAAAAAGCTTTCAAGGGGAGAATGGCGCGTGGTCTTGCTTCATAGACGACGAAAAAACATTGTTGGAGACGTCTGGTTCAGTGGGGATTGCGGCGGCTTTCGCGCTTGCGGCCGAGGCGGGTTTAATAGACTCATCTTACATGGAACGCGCCGAAAAGACGCTTAATTGGTTTATGGACAGGGAGAATATCGAGCCTGACGGATTCTCAAAAAATGTCACCCAGTCCAACCGCATAGGCAATGCATTCCAGCGTTCCGGATACCGCGTTATAATGCCCATTTCATCGGGACTTGCCGCTCAGATAATAGCGGTAAAGAGGCGCGCGGGCGCAACTTTTTCGTAATGCGCGCTTGAACCGCAAATTTTCTATGCGGAAAATCGAAGTTTTTTGCGAGTGCACAAAAATAAAAAAAGCGCCCCGATATTTGGAGCGTTTTTTGTATTTTAGAAAATATTGGAAACCGCGCAGATTTTTATATGCGAAGGGAAACAAATATTTTTTGCATTCGCATTGCGCATCAAAAAATTCATAAAAAAATCTGCAAGGCAAAATGCCTTACCCCAATTTAAAACGCGCTTTTTTCAACGCGCGAAGGCGTCAGCTGCCACAATATGAAAAGCTTTAATTCAATCAGCCATTTGCAGGCGGCGTGGGCTTAAAAAATTTACAGCCATGCGCCGCCCTCAATCAGAAAAAATTAAAAAATTTACGGCTTTACTTTTGCGAGTATCTCATTCATGCGCTTTGCCATTGTGCGCGGATTTTCGAGCAATCCGGCGGCGAGAAGGGCATTGTCGTAAAGCTGTTCGAGAACGAGCTTTGCAAGGTCGGGGCTCGATTTGCGGAGTTCGTCAAGATTCTTTATGACGTCGCTTTTCGTGTTTATTTCAAACTTTACGATGGGGGCGGGCATTTTTGAGTCCGGATTCATCGCGCGAAGCATCATTCGCATCTGGGGAGTAAGGCTGTCGGCGTTGAGGGCGGCAGCCGGGCTGTCAACAAGCCTGCCGGACGTCAAGACTTCCGAGGCTTTTTCGGAGCCGAGCGTCTCTTTTATCCAATTTTTTAGATCTTCCGTTTCTTCCTTGGAAAGAGCTTTTGATTCATCGGCAGACTTCGGGGCTTCAGGGAGGTTAAGCTCAGCCGAGTCTATCGACACAAAGGGCTTGCCTTCAAATTCTCCGAGATTGCCAACGAGGAATGTGTCAATCGGCTCATACATAAACAGCACTTCTATTCCGCGAGAAGTAAACGCTTCGAGATACGGGCCGCTTTCTATCGCCGCTTTGTCCTGCGCCGTGGCATAAAATATCTCCTTTTGGCCGTCCTTCATTCTTGAAACGTAGTCGTCTAGCCCCGCAAGCTCACCGGATTTCTGGACGCTCGACTCAAATCTCAGCAGTTTTGAGAGTTCGCCGCGGTTTTCAAAGTCGGTTGCGGCTCCTTCCTTAATAAATACTCCAAAGTTTTTAAAGAATTTAGAATATTTTTCGGCGTCCGTCTTTGCGATGTCTGACAGGTGCTTTATAAACCTTTTTAATACGACCCTGCCAAGCTTGCGCACGAGGGCTGAATCCTGCATGCTTTCGCGGGAGATGTTGAGAGGGATGTCGGAGGAGTCAATGACGCCCTTGACAAATCGCATCCAATCCGGAAACAAGTCTTTCGGCTGCGAGTCGATAAGGACTTTTTTGCAATATAGCGATACGTCGCATTCGGTCTTCCCAAACCCGAGTCGCTCTGGATTGCTGGCGGGAATGTATATTAAGGCGTTCAACTCAACGGGGGCGTCGGCCTTAAAATGCAGGTAGTCTATCGGATTTTCAGTGGAGTGGGAATGAAATTTGAAAAATTCGTCGTAATCCTCCTTTTTAAGCTCCGATTTGGATTTGAGCCATATAGCCTTGTGGGTTCCGATTTTTTCGCCGTTAAGCTCAATCGGGAAGTCCACGTACGCGCTATATTTTTCGAGAATGGATTTCACCCGCCAAACTTTCGAGAATTCGTCGCATTCTTTTTTGAGCTTTGCGACTATCTTTGTGCCGCGCTCGGTTTTATCGAAATCCTCTATTGTGAAATTTTCGGAACCGTCGCAACTCCAGTGGTGGCCCTTGCCGTCTTCGCCGCAAGTATAGACGTCGACTTTGTCGGAAACCATAAATACGCTGTAAAAGCCGACCCCAAACTGTCCAATAAGCCCTTCGCTGAGGTTGCCCTTCGCGGCCTTTATTGCCTCCACGAACGATTTTGAGCCAGAGTGGGCGATTGTTCCGAGATTCTCTACGAGCTCCTCGCCGGTCATGCCTACGCCGCGGTCTTCGATAGAGAATGTGTTCTCTTTTTCGTCGAGGGTTATTGAAATTTTAAAATCGTCGTTGGAAACGGGTTCGTCTTTTGAAAGCTTGCTGTATCGGAGCTTTCCTGAGGCGTCGGAAGCGTTTGAAACAAGCTCTCTTACAAATATTTCCTTGTCGGTGTAGAGCGAGTTTATTACTATGTCTAATACCTGTTTTACCTCTGCTTTGAATTTATATTCCATATATTAATTATTTTTAAAAATCTGTTGTCTTTCGGACATAATAAAATTAATCGTCTTAAAAGAAAAATTTTAAATACACATATATAAAAATGAACGGCGATTCAAAAGATTTTTTTAAAGTATATTTTGCGGGTGAGCTTTTTACGCACAAGGATTTACTCGGGAACGCAATGCTTGCGGAGGCACTGTACGCTTGCAGCGGCGGGAAATTCCGCTGCCTGCTTCCGCAAAACCTCGAACAGCGCAAATTCCAGCCTAAGCGCATTAGGGACGAGGACATATTGGGATTGCTCGAATGCGACTTCGCATTGTTTAACTACGACGGCCAAGAGCTCGACAGCGGAACAGTTGTGGAATTCATGCTCGCAAAATTCGCCGACATTCCAGCGCTCTTAATCCGCTCGGATTTCAGGGGCGGCGGCGACTGCGTCGCGGAATCCCAATCCCTGCCGTGGAACCTGATGACCTCATTCTACCCGCGCACGGAAATATTGATTTTTAACGCGGCAGAACTATACAAAAACGCGGTATCAGAATACTACGCAAAAGAAAATTCCACATACACTTCCGCATCGAGCGGCTTTGAATGGGCTAGAATTTCCGTTTCAAAAATGGCGTCAAAAATATCAGACTCCCTCGAAAGGCTCTCAAAAATCCCCCCGGTGTTGCCAAAGCAGAGCGCAAAATGCGTCTATGAATGGCTTGCCAAGTTCCCCGACTTTTGTGCGCCGCATGCGCGCGAGCGCATCGCCGCAGCTTTTGAAAAGAAAATCTCCAAAAAATTGCTCTAAAAATAAAATGATGTTGAATTGGTACAAACAATCGACATTATACGAAGGAATATGTCCGACATTTGCAGAAAACTATTAAGCGGCAACGAGGCCATCGCACTCGGCGCGCTCCATTCCGGATGCGCGCTCGGCGTGGGATATCCAGGCACCCCCTCGACTGAAATTCTCGAAACATTTTCCATTCTTGGCGGAAGCGCAGAGTGGGCTCCAAACGAAAAAGTCGCGGCGGAAGTCGCGCTCGGAGTAGCCTTCGCGGGCTCAAACTCGCTGGTGACAATGAAGCACGTCGGCTTCAATGTTGCCCAAGACCTTTTTTTCACAGCCTCATATAGCGGAGTGCAGGGAGCAATGGTTGCAGTAGTTGCCGACGACCCCGGCATGGCTTCGAGCCAAAACGAGCAAGATACCCGCTCTCTCGCCTTTGCTGGCGGGCTTCCGGTTCTCGAGCCTGCCGACTCGCAGGAGGCGTACGACTTTACAAAACTCGCCTTTGAATATTCGCGCAGATGGTCTATCCCGTTTATAATAAGGACAACTACCAGAATCGCCCACAGCAATACAATAGTTGAATATCCCGAAACCTCCCCAAAGCTGCCGAAAGCCGAATTCGTGCGCGACATTCCTGCGCGCGTAATGGTTCCAGGCCATGCAAAACCCGCGCATAGAAAACTTCGCGCTAAATTTGCCGAAATGTTAAAATTTAACGAGCAGGAAGGCCCGAATGTCGCAATAGAAGGCAAAAACGACGAGCTTTGCATAATATCCTCAGGGGTTGCTTTCCAGCATGCCCGCGAGGCGGCTCCCAATGCCGGAATTTTTAAGGTGGGCTTTTCAAATCCGCTGCCGGTCTCAAAAATAGCCGAGTTTGCGAAGAAATACAAAAGGTGCGTGACTGTCGAAGAAGGCGACCCTTACCTCACAGACAGGCTGCGCGCCGAGGGAATAAATGTGGAGCCCCGCGCCGAAAAGTGGCGGTTTGGAGAATTAAATGTAGACAGGGTCAAGGCGCAGCTTGACGGCAACCTAGAATATGAGCCGCCCGTCTACAAATCAAAGCCGCCGCAGCTCTGCAACGGTTGTCCGCATGTTTTCAGCTTTAAGCCGCTCGTAAATCTAAACTGCATTGTCGCGGGCGATATCGGCTGCTACACCCTCGCCGCAATGAAGCCAATTAGCGGAATGGACACCCAAATTTGCATGGGTGCTTCAATCGGCATGGGAATAGGCCTCAGAAAGGTTCTCCCCGAAGCGCAGGCTAGAAAAGTAGTGAGCGTTATCGGCGATAGCACTTTTATGCACAGCGGGCTTACAGGCCTGCTCGAAATGGTTTACAATCCGCCGGCTACGGGCCATGTAGTCGTTGTTGTCGACAATTCGACAACGGCTATGACAGGCCAGCAAGAACACCCCGGAACGGGAAGAAAACTCGACCACTCGCCGGCCTACGCAGTCTCGATAGAAGATGTCGCAAAAGCCATAGGTGTCCAAAACGTTGTCGTATTTAAACCTGTGACAGAAGGCGAAAAATTCCAAAAATATCTCGAAGAAAAATTGGCCACAAACGAACTTACACTCATTATCCTGCGCCAGCCCTGCCTATTGGCGGCCGCGGGAATTGCAAAGAGAAAGGCCGCGGGGAAATAGCGCTATGCAAGATAAAATTACAAATGTTAGAATCGCCGGCCTCGGCGGCATGGGAGTCTTAAAGGCGTCGCTTATTCTGGGAGAGCTCCTGTTTGAATGCGGGTACGACGTCAAAAAAGCGGAAGTCCACGGAATGTCGCAAAGGGGAGGTTCAATATCAAGCGACGTGCGCTTCGGCAAAAAAGTCGTAAGCCCGATGATACCGGACGGAAAAATAGATTTTCTTTTGTCGCTCGCCCCCGAGTGGTCGGACACCCACATACAGTCGCTCGCGCCCGACGGCGTCGTCCTTTCGGCGAACTCCATCGACACTTCAAAATTGAGAAATGCGAAGGCCATAAATGTTGCGGTTTTGGGAATGCTCTCTAAAAAGCTCGATATCCCGCGCGAAAAATGGCTCGAAGTCCTTAAAAAATTCTTTCCGCAAAAACTCCACGACGCCAATGAATCCGCCTTCATACTTGGCGAAAACTCTATATAGCTATGCATAACTGGAACGACATCAATGGCGACTTTCACACGGAAAGCGCAATGGACTTTCTCCCGCGGGAACAGCTCAGACGAATACAGTCTCAAAGGCTCGCGGAAATAGTAAAGCTCGCGTACGAGCGCGTGCCGCTGCATAGAAAGAGAATGGACGAGCTTGGAGTCAAGCCCTCCGACATCAAGTCCATAGACGACATATCAAAACTTCCTTTCACCCAAAAAAGCGACCTGCGCGACACATACCCGTACGGCCTTTTCGCGGTCGATACGAAGGAGATTGTCCGCCTGCATGCTTCGAGCGGAACCACCGGCAAGCCGATAGTAGTCGGCTATACGCGGGAGGACATGGACGCATGGGCAAGTTCGGTTCTGCGGTGCCTTGCGATGTTTGGAGTAAAACGCGGGGACTTTTTGCAAAACTGCTTTGGATACGGATTGTTCACGGGTGGAATGGGGCTGCACTGCGGAGCCGAGCGCATGGGTTGCACTGTAATCCCTGCGTCCGGCGGAAACACCGAACGCCAGCTGATGATTATGCGCGACTTCGGAACGACGGCAGTAAGCTGCACGCCCAGCTATTTTATACACCTCATCGAGGAGGGTGAAAACAAATACGGTGTGGATTTCAAAAAGCTCCCCTTGAAAATAGGGATTTTCGGCGCGGAGCCGTGGTCGGAACATATGCGTCAGTTTATGCAAAAGCATACAAATATACGCGCATTCGACATCTATGGGCTTTCGGAAATCGCCGGGCCGGGAGTCGGCGGCGAGTGCTGCGAACAAAACGGCCTGCACATACTCGAAGACAATTTTTATCCTGAGATAGTAGATCCCGAAACAGGCATTCCGCTTCCCGACGGAGAGGAAGGGGAACTCGTGCTGACTACGCTCAACAAGCGCGCCATGCCGATTTTGCGCTACCGCACGCACGACATCACCTCAATAATAAATATGCCTTGCGCTTGCGGCCGCACTATCCGCAGAATTAGGCGCATAGGCCGCCGCAGCGACGATATGTTTATTATCCGCGGGGTAAATGTGTTCCCGTCCCAAATCGAAGTCGGGCTCATGAGGGTGGAGGAATGCACGCCAAATTATAGAATAATACTTGAACGCGAAAAAGACTTGGATACGGTGACGGTCGAAGTCGAGGTAGCGGAAAGCTGCTATGGCGACAGCGTAGCTCAACTCGAAAGCCTACGTAAAAAAATTCAGGCCTCGGTTGTCAATATTGTCGGCATAAGGGTAGAGGTAAAGATTGTGCAGCCGAACCGCATACCGCGCTCGGAGGGCAAAGCAAAGAGAGTTCTGGATAAACGCAACATATAACAATAGGATAGCGCCATGAGACTAAAACAAATATCGGTTTTCCTCGAAAATACTCCCGGGCACCTGGAAGGAGTGTGCAAAGCCGTCGCCGACGCGGGGGTAAACCTCCGCACTATTACGATTGCGGAAACAAAGGAATACGGAATTGTAAGGGCGATAGTCGACAAGCCGGAGGAGGCTGCGGCAGCACTAAAAGAAGCCGGGTTCTTCGCTAAAATAATAGAAGTATTGGCGGTGGAAGTAGAAGATACTCCGGGGGCGCTGCTTTCCATACTCGAAAAGGCATCGGCAGCCGGATTGAATATAGAATACATGTATGCGCTTACCCGTCCGTTTAAAGACAAGCCTGTAATGGTAATGTCTTTTAAGGACATTGATACGGCGGAAAAGTTATTGTCGTAATATGAAAACGCATGCGGATGAAAATAGAATTGTCGGTGTCACTCATCGCATTTTTTGGGTATTCGTATGCGTTTCTGTGCTTACAATAGTTTACTTAAATTTAATAGATTTAGAAGACCTGAAAAGGCTGACTTCCAAATTTCCGGAAATATCAAAGACTGTTAGAGTCACTTTCCTGCATACCTATAAAGTGGCTGCAACGTTGTCGTTAATATTTGTCGATATAATTCTCGTGGGGCCGTTTGCGTACCTAAGCTATTTTAGCGACCATATAAAGCCGAAGTCTGGCAGACTTATAAACATATTGAGTTTCTTTGACTTGGGATTGTTATCGGCTTTAATTTTCACCTTGTGGGCGCTATCGGCAAATTTTGTAGTAATAAACGCAGTCTCGAAAGAGCCGAGTTTCTTAAGCCGCATGATAGACAATGAAATTCTTATAATTTTAATGTCTGTAATCACCGTTTTATGGATATTTGCGGTAATTTTAAAAGTATATTCTTACACTTCGGCGCAGCGGCGGGAGCTTTGCAAATACGCAATAAGGTTTTAAGCAATTTTAGTGTCGCATATTTTTTGCATACACTGCAAAAAAATTTTTTTGGAAAACGCTTTTTTTAGAAATGCGCGTAAGTTTATTTGCCTATAAATAAAAACTGCTATTTTATACAGTAAAATTTTTATATTTTATAAATTCGATATTTTTTATGTGTATTTATATATCCAGTGTTTCTGGGGCAAATTAAACCATGCAAAAAAAATTAGAAACTACTTAAAAAATCTCCCCTAATAAAAGCGCTAATCGGCGCATCGACTAAGCATTTTTCCGCTGCTTGCTATAATTGAAATTGACGGCGCGACAAAAATGTATTTTACTTATTCCAAGTATGCCAAAACGCACAGACATTAAATCCATTTTAATCGTGGGATCCGGACCAATTGTCATTGGCCAAGCCTGCGAATTCGACTATTCCGGCAGCCAAGCCTGCAAGGCCCTTAGGGAAGAAGGGTACAAGGTTATACTGGTAAATTCCAATCCAGCCACTATAATGACGGATCCCCAAATGGCGGACGTCACTTATATAGAGCCGCTCGTTCCGGAAATTCTCGAAAAAATAATCGCCAAAGAACGCCCCGACGCCTTGCTTCCAACTCTAGGCGGACAAACTGGGTTGAATCTTTCAGTGGAACTTTACAACCGTGGGATTCTCCAAAAATACGGAGTAGAACTCATAGGCGCCGACGCAGAGGCGATAGAAAAGGGAGAAGACAGGGAAAAGTTCAGAGCGTCTATGCTTAAAATCGGCTTAGACGTCCCGCTTAGCGTTGTTGTGCACTCGTTAAAAGAGGCTCTCGAATGGGCCGACAAACATAAAAAATATCCGCTAATTATTCGCCCGAGCTTTACACTCGGCGGTACAGGCGGCGGAATAGCATACAACAGGGACGAATTTGAAAGAATGGCGCTATTTGGGCTCAACGCCTCGCCCGCCGGAGAGATTTTGATAGAGGAATCTTTGCTTGGCTGGAAAGAGCTTGAAATGGAAGTCATGCGCGACTGCAAAGACCAATGCATCGCAATTTGCTCAATCGAAAATTTTGACCCGATGGGGGTTCATACGGGCGACTCAATAACCATAGCCCCGGCACTCACGCTCACAAACAAAGAATACCAGCTAATGCGCGAGGCTTCTTTTGCAATTATCAGGGAAATCGGAGTAAAAAGCGGAGGCTCGAACATTCAATTTGCGCTAAATCCTGTCGATGGAAGAATGATAATCATAGAGATGAATCCGAGAGTTTCGCGCTCCTCGGCGCTTGCGTCTAAAGCGACAGGTTTCCCGATTGCGAAAGTTGCAGCAAAACTCTCCGTAGGCTATTCGCTCGACGAACTCAAAAACGACATTACCCGCGAAACGCCTGCGTGTTTTGAGCCTGCAATCGACTATGTAGTTGCAAAAGTCCCGCGGTTTGCATTTGAAAAATTCGCAGGCTCCGACACGACTCTCACAAGCTCGATGAAAAGCGTCGGCGAAGTGATGTCGATAGGCAGAAGTTTTAAGGAATGCCTCCAAAAAGCGTTGAGGTCGCTCGAAATCGGCGCGCGCGGGCTCGGTGGCGGGGGAAAATTCGGCGATGTCGAAATAACCGACACTGCCGCAATCGCAAATGGACTGGTGCGCCCAACAGCCGAAAGAATTTTTTATATGCGATACGCGCTGCTTGCCGGCATGAGCCGCGAACAGATTAGCGAATACACAAAAATCGACCCGTGGTTTGTGAATGAAGTCGCGGGAATTGTGGAGATAGAAAAGGAACTGTCTGAACGCGGCGTCTTGAACCTTGACTCCGAGTTGCTTGAAAAAGCCAAAAAAGCCGGCTTTACCGATTTGCAAATTGCTACAATCTGCAATACAAAGATTAGAAACATAAAGAAATTGAGGGAAGACTTCGGCATAAATACAATATACAGGCTTGTCGACACATGCGCCGCTGAATTTGAAGCCTACACGCCGTATTACTACTCTACTTACGGTTCTGAAAACGAGCTGACACCGAGCGCAAAAAAGAAAATAATGATAATAGGCGGCGGCCCGAACAGAATCGGGCAGGGCATAGAGTTCGACTACTGCTGCGTGCATGCGTCCTTCGCCTTGCGCGAAGCCGGATACGAAACAATAATGGTAAATTCCAATCCAGAAACCGTATCCACCGACTACGACACATCCGACAAGCTATTCTTTGAGCCGCTCACTCTAGAAGACGTGCTCGAAGTTTACAGGCAAAATAAATGCGACGGCGCAATAGTGCAATTCGGGGGGCAGACTCCCCTAAACCTTGCAAGCGAATTGAAAGAAAACGGCGTAAACATAATAGGGACTTCGCCGGAGTCCATAGACGCCGCTGAAGACAGGGAAATTTTCAAGCACATAATTGAAAAGCTCCACTTGCGCCAGCCCGTAAACGCCACAGCGACAACCCCCGAGGACGCCTATAAGCTTGCGGGACAAATAGGATTCCCGATTCTGCTAAGACCCTCGTTCGTCCTGGGCGGAAGGGGCATGTTTATTGTCTACGGCATGGACGATATGAAAAAAGTCGTGCGCGAGGCTTTTGAGGCCGCCCCCGGCAAGCCTGTGCTGCTCGATAAATTCCTTGAAGACGCTATTGAGCTTGATGTGGACGCAATATCCGACGGCGAAACGACAGTCATCGGAGGAATGCTCGAACACATTGAATACGCAGGCGTCCACTCGGGCGACGCCGCAATGGTTCTGCCGCCGCATACGCTGCCTGAAAATATTCTTGATGAGGTCCGCAAAGCTACGTACGACCTCGCAAGAGAGTTGAAGGTAGTGGGTTTAATGAACATACAGTTCGCCATAAAAAACGGCGAAGTATACATACTTGAGGTCAATCCGCGTGCATCGAGAACAGTGCCGTTTACATCTAAGGCAATAGGCGTTCCGCTCGCAAAAATTGCGGCGAGAGTAATGGCAGGGGAAAAATTAAAAGACCTTGGTTTTACAAAGGAGGTAAAAATTCCGTACATTGCGGTAAAGGAAAGCGTATTTCCATTTGTGAGGTTTAGTGGGGCATCGATTATGCTAAGCCCCGAAATGCGCTCAACAGGCGAGGTTATGGGGTTGGATACCGACCTTGGAACGGCGTTTGCCAAAAGCCAAATAGCGGCGCAGCCGGGATTGCCGACTTCAGGGAACGTATTTTTGTCGGTAAAGGACCACGACAAGGCAATGGTTGTTGAAATCGCGAAATCACTAGACCGGCTCGGCTTCAAGATTTTCTCCACGGCGGGAACGGCGAAAGTTTTGCGCGACAATGGAATTCCAGTCACACAAACTTACAAGCTAAACGAAGGCGCGCGCCCGAATGTAGTCGATATGATAAAAAACGGCGAAATTGCGCTGATAATAAATACTCCGTCTGGAATGTATCCGCGCCTCGACGAAAACCATATAAGGCAGGAGGCGCTGCTTAAAAAAGTGTGCATGATAACCACAATAATGGGGGCATATGCTGCAATAAAAGGGATAGAGGCTATCGGCAAGCGGGATTTAAATGTAAAATCCCTCCAAGAATATATGGCAATGTTAAATAAATAAGAAAATGAAAAGCGCTATACTAGCATTTGAAGACGGCGCCGTGTTTAGGGGAAAGCCCTTCGGCGCGAAGAAAACCGTAGTTGGTGAGGCCGTTTTTAACACCTCGATGATGGGATACCAGGAATTGCTCACGGATCCTTCAAACTTCATGAATATTTTGGTAATGACTTTTACGGAAATCGGCTGCTACGGGATAAATCCGGAAGACGCGGAAAGCGGTGGAATAAAAGCCGCAGGGCTTGTAGTTGCCCAGGAGTGCGAAAAGCCGAGCAACTGGAGAAGCAGCATGGGGCTCGGCGAATATTTGGAAATAAACTCAATTCCCGGCATTAGCGGGGTTGATACCCGCACGATTACGCGGAAAATCAGAATTGGAGGCTCGCTAAAAGCTTGCCTATCCACAGAGGACATTTCCGACGAGGAGGCTGTGAGGCTCGCCAAGTCGTGGAGCGGGATAGAAGGCTCGAATTATTTGGGCGAAACGAGCTGCAAGTCGGCCTACCGCTTTGACGATTCCGCCGAAAAGATAAAACCTTTTTCGCTTGGCGGAGTGCATATAAATACGCGCGGGAGGACCATGCCGCTATTAAAGTGCGCGGCAATCGACTTTGGCGCAAAAAAATCGATGCTATCAAGCCTTGCGTACAGCGGATTTGAAGTGACGGTATTTCCCGCTTCCGTTTCTGCGGAGGAGATTGCCGAGTTCGCGCCGCAATGCGCATTTTTATCGAGCGGGGCGGGGGATCCGGCAGCGGCAGACGGAGCGGTTGATATGGCGAAAAAATTAATAAAAAATTACCCCGTGTTTGGCGTCGGATTTGGACATCAGATTATTGCGCGCGCGATGGGAGCCAAAACTTATAAACTCAAATTTGGGCACCATGGCGGCAATTATCCTGTCAGAAATTTGGAAACGGGAAAAGTAGGCATTACATTTCAAAACCACAGCTTTGTAGCAGATCCCAGTTCTATTGAGAACGCCGGCGGAATTGTCACGGAGATAAATCTTGAAGACGGAACGGTTGAGGGGTTGCGCCACAAGGAACTGCCGGTATTTTCAATACAATACCATCCGTCAGCAGCTCCCGGCATTCCGGGAACGGGCTATCCGTTCGACGTTTTTTACGATTTGGTTTCAAAAAATTCGTAAAAAAAACTATTTTAGAACTGCAAATTGCGCGTTATAAACCCGTCCAAGACGGGTTTATTAGTTGTTGCTTTTGCACATAGTTCAATGAAGGTTTATAATGGTGTCATTTTTGCGGAATTTAAGCTCTTAGCGCAAAAATTTATATTTCTTATCTTTAGCTAAATTTTTAAGGCTTTACATAGCAGACAAATAAAACTAAATAAAATCTTTACTATAAAATTTGCGAATATTAAAATTTTTCTGTCTTAAATATGTATGATTTATATGGATAAAATATATTTTTTAGCATTTCTATTGTTGATATTCAGAATATCAACTGCGTGCGGAGCCTCGAACAATGCGCTAATTGATAAATCGCAAAATCTGATCAATAACCACCCCGAAGTAAGGCGAATTCAGAATTCCAAGATATTAAAAATTGCTAATGTAAGAGATTTATTTTTTAAAAATCTTTCAGCTGAAGCTGGGAATTTAAAGGCGGACTTTTTTTTCGGCATAATATACGGTTGCGATGGAAACTATGAATATAGAGGCATTTTTATTTACGACTCTGGGATTTGCATTATAACGAGAAATAAAGATGATGTGGGGGTTGAATTTTTTGCGTATGATTCTATGTCGGATACCCAAAAAAATATTTTCAAAAAATTATCGGCGCTTTACGCAAGAAATTGCAAGCTATATGAAAATTACAATGGCGATTTTTCAAGATTTGGCATAGATACTTCAATCGCTCTATTTATCTGCAAAACAAATAACAATACAAATCAATTTATTATAGACTGCATCGGGCACAATTCTATAAGTGCGGAATTAACGGTTGCGAATGAGATATACGAACTATCGTTGGAAGCGTACAAGTCTTTCATAAAAAATTCCCACCCTCTATCAGGGGCATAAAATTAAGAAAGATGCGAATAAAAAACAGGGTAATTTTGCATTTGATTTTAATACCTTATTTATAATGACGCAAAAACCTGGAGTATCTGACGCATTTTTGGCTGATAATTTGACTTTATTTCTTTTCGCAACATTAAAATATTCCATTTCATGCGCGATAGCTAAAATTTATTGCGCTTGCGCAAGATTAAAAATTTTCACCTTATAAAGTTCCCTTATTTAGTCGCCAAAATCCACTGCGGTAAAAAAAAGAGCGGAAACACCGCCCCATTTTAAAATTAATTTGAAAGCCTTAAAATTTTACGCCAAAGAAAACTTATTTGCACGCGTGCAATTACAAAGCTGTATTTCCAGTAGCGGAGCAAATTTCCATGAAAAAGGCGTTATTCAAATTTTTTAAGCTCAGAAAGCTTTACCGTCGATGAAAATAGCTGTCCGCCTTTTGAGTCAAAAAACGTAAATGTCACTGCGCGGTCGTCTTCCGGCCCGTCGACCTTTACCATCGCAAAGGAACGCTTTGTGATTGAACTGCTCGGGACACGGAAATAATTCATCTCCGCTATTTCATCAACCGGACGCCCAGTCAATGGCCCTACGGTGAGATCGTACAATGGATAGCCTCCCGCTCTTATTTGCCTCGAAAGTTCGCCATAGGGCTTGTTCGCCGATATAAATACAACTCCAGGAATCTTTGAGAATACGAGAAAATCTGAAAGAATTTTGCGTTCATTTACGGAAAAAGCAAAATTGTCGCGCGAAGCTACCGGATTTGCAAATGGGGAATTTAGCACCACAAATTTAAAGTTTGCCTTCGAGTTTTGCAATGCGCCCATCAGCCACATGAGCTGGTCGTCCCCGAGATACGATGGGCGATTGTCGCGGTAGTCGAGGTAGGATCTATTGGTGCAGTCGTCAAGGACAAAGAATTCGGCGTCGGCGTATTGGAAAGAGTAGGCGTTAGCTCTCCCTGGGCGCGCCGCAGGATTTGCCCAAAGCATATCGAATGCGCCGGAGGCGTCGGCGATATTTGCCGAATTTGAATCGTTATTTTTGCCGTAAAACGAATTTCTTGCAACAACTCCGTAGTTTGGAAATTTTGAGATTAAGCCTTTTATTTCGTCACTATCCCTCGCTGCTACACCTCTTAAAAATTTAGCTGAAACCGAACTCTCGTCAGCGTTTCTAAGAGTGTTCATCCCGTCCGCCCAAATGCAAAATGCTGGCTTTTTTGACGCCACCGCAGAGTATATCTCATACTCGCCGCCGGGTGTCTTAAATGGAGGGTCAAATTCTTTATCGTTTACATAGTTTTCGCCAAAAACAGCGAATGCGAAATCGGGCGGGGGAGTGCGGTCTTTGTAGTCGGGGGCTGTCTTAAAAGCTCCGGAGGCGACAACTTTGCCGTCTTTTCCGATTATCGAATATTCATAGTCGGTGCCGGCTTTTAATCCTGAGAATATTGCAACTCCGGGCGCGCCTGCCACATTATTGCACGCTTTCTTTATTGTTCCGTCAAATTTTTTACCATCAGCCGCACATGCCGCTGATACGTCCGCGCCGGCGTCGTTAAACCATACGCGCGCCTCGCGGACGCCAACGTCGCCTACCATTGTTTGGGTTGCCGATAAAGCCGTCGCAGCAGCCGCAACGGACGCAAATATTAGGGATTTTTTTATTGTCATAAATTTTTTGGTTTGGCAGCAGATTGTTCGGCGAGATTTAAGCATAACTGGCGAAGATCAAAGACTATTGCATTTATTCTCCTTATGCGTTCGGCTCCTTGCTCGGACTCGGGAATGCCTATCTCGGAGAGTTTTGCGATTATCTCGTTGAGCTTGACTGCCGCCATCTTATAGTTGCACCGCGCGAGCAAGTCTTCGCTCAGATCCGTGGAATTTGCGCCAAGCGCCATAAAAAAAGACGTTTCGCCTATCGTTTTTGAAATATCCCAGACTAATATTGGGCTTATGAGGGTTTCAGCTATCACGCGGCCGAGATGTTCCTGCAAGCAGCGCATCAATCCGCGCGTTATTATATACACGGGGTGGTTTAGAAGGGTCCACGGCTCGTCGGAAAATTCCGCGTCGGACTCCTCAAAATATTCATCGTCAAATTTAGGTATTGGCCAGCCCGCTATTGTTGCTATTTCTTCAAGGCTTTTCCCGCGCAGCCTATTTACAGAATAGACAGACGCAAATTTAGAAATTTCTCTTTCCGATTTTTTTAGATAGTCGAACCAGTCGCGCTCCGACCAGCCGATTGGCGCGTTCCCTTCAAAAAAATTATCCGAATAAAATTCGTCCATTGAAATGCGTTTTTTGTTATTTTTTTTAATCGTCCCGTTTTTTCAAGCTTAAAGGCTTCTATATGTGCTAAAAAAACCCCGCTTTTGCGGGGTTTTTTGTTTCTAAACGCGAAAGAGAATTAGCAGTTAAAAACCCTTTACTTTGAAAAGAGACGTCACCGACATATTGTTGTGGATTCTCAAAATCGCTTCCGTAAGCAGATGCCCCACAGGAAGAACGGTAATCGGATATTCCTTGTAGCGCTCGTTCGGAGGCGTTGAATCCGTTATTATCAGTTCGTCGAGCCAATGTTCCGAGAGCCTGTCGTATGCGGTTTCTGTAAGTATCGCGTGCGTGACTGCAGCCCTCACTGATTTTGCCCCTTTGGATTTTAATATTTTGGCGGCAGCTGTCAGCGTGCCGGCGGTTTCAGTCATGTCGTCAACAATTAAAATATCGCGCCCCTCCACTTCGCCTACAAGGCTTGTCGCTTCCACGACTTCAGCGCTTATTCTTCGCTTGGCGATAAATCCGAGCGGGCAGTCAAAAAGCGTTGCGTAGCTTTGGGCGCGTTTCAGCCCGCCTACGTCGGGAGAGAAAACTGTTAGATTATTTATGTACGACTGCCCTTCGAGATAGTCGTAAATAACGGGGGAAGCGTAGAGGTGGTCGCAGGGGATATCAAAGAACCCCTGTATTTGCGTCGCGTGCAAATCGAGCGTCAAAACCCTGTTTGCGCCTGCGGCAACGAGCAAATTGGCTATGAGTTTTGCGGTAATCGGCACTCTTGGCTGGTCTTTCCTATCCTGCCTCGCGTATCCGAAGAACGGGAGAACCGCCGTTATGCGCTTTGCGGACGCCCTGCGGGCGGCGTCTATCATTATTAGCAGCTCCATTACGCTCTCGTTTGAAGGCTTGCTTGTAGGCTGTATTATGAATACGTCGTCGCCGCGGATATGGTCTATTATTTTTACAAACGTTTCGCTGTCCGGAAACGATTCCACTACCGCGTTGCCGAGGGGCATTGATAGTTCTTTGCAGATTGATTGCGCGAGGGCGGGGTGGGCCCTGCCGGTAAATATTTTAAGATTGTCAATTTTCATGCGATTATCTTGGGAAAATCCATTGTGTTGTAAAATTATCGCACGCGTTTTTCCAGTCAAGGCAATTCGCCTTAAATATGAAATACGCAGCGCCCGCGAATCTGCCTACAAAAAAGTTTCCGCTTCACTCAAAAAAATGCGGATTTCTCCGCTTTTTGAAGGAATGGATACTTGCGCAAAATTAAAGTCGCTTGCTGCTGCCGGATTTTTTTCGCAATAGACAAAAAAACGCCCGTTAAGGGGCGTTTTTTATATAAAAATTTTATTTTTTAGAGAGAAAAATTTCCGTTTACCGGAATCTTAAAGTATTTATCTTTAGCCTCCCAGTCTTTTGAAATTTTATCCTCCGGCATCAGACGCTTGGGAATCACGAGGGTGCGCTTTTGGGAGTCCGACTTGCCTCCAATATATTCAAGGCTCGCAAATTTGCCGTTTTCCACTTTTGCCTTGACTCTCGCCCCGCCGTATGACGGAAGCTCAAATGAGTAGTTTTCCCATTTGGGGGAGGCTGCGACTGCTATGTCCACTTCGCCGTTTTCGCGCGGGTTGACAAGCATTTGGTTGACGGCGTGCACATAGCTGCCCGCGGACGTCGTAAACCACGGAGTGCTGCGGATTCCGGGCTCGTTTATTTCCCAAGTCTCGCCGAATTTGCCGGTTGTTTGGGCAGTGGCGGAGAGCATTGTTTCAGGGCCATTGCAGTCGCGTATATTGGCGAGCGCGGAAGAAAGTATGCCTGCGTACCAAGTGCATGTCTTATTCCCGACAGGATACATATTGCCGGCCTTGCTTATGTTTTTCATGAAGTCGTAAAGGGCGGCGACTTGTTTTTTCTCGCTTTCGTCGAAAATAGTGTAGGGGTACAGCCCGGTTATGGACACAAAACTCTTTTCTTTGCAGCCCTCAAACGGAACGTACATTTCTTCGTCGTGTGGGAGGCTTGCGCGCAGGCCTTTAGCGGCGGCCAAAAGCTTTGAGGCGTAGTCGGAATCTACTCCCAATATCGCTGCCGCGCGCGCGGCTATTTCAAAATTGTATATCGCCCCGCAAGAGCTCATAAATGCATTGAGCACTGCGGGCCCGAGCCTTTCGATGTCCGTGCATCTGCCAAAAATCGTCCGTCCTTCGGCGTCCTCGTAGAGCATGTGGGAGTAATAGAACGCGGCGCACTCGCGGATTACCGGATAGGCCGTTTCTTCGAGGAATTTTTTATCGCCCGTGTAAAGGTAGTGTTTCCAGCAGCTGTTGGCGATATTTGCCATGTGGAATACATGGTCAATCCAGAATCCAGCAGGGTTGGGGGCACCTTCCGAGCCGTCTTCGAGCGATTCCCACGCATAGCGGGCGCCGAATTTTTTTATGGAATTGTCCGAGTAGTGCTGGACTCTCCTCATTGCCACCGGGAGAAGGTCTTTTCTAAAATTCGGAGTGCGCACAGAAATGTCGAACTTGCCCGCAGAAACTGCCCCGGACTGCGCAAACATTTCGTCAAACCCGAAGAATCTTCCGGACCATGCCGCTCCATGCCCCATCAATCCAACCGGGAACGACCATTTTGTGCATACAGTTCTCAGATGGTAGAGGCCGGTTTGGTATGCGTCTTGCATCGGGGCGTCGGGAAGCGACACAAACTCATTTCCCCAGAAATTCTTCCAATTTTGCTTATGGTCTGAAAATATGCCTTCAAAACCCTTTTCGGAAATATATTTTTTTAGTGCGGCGGAGTTTTTTTCGCGGTTTCCCTTGTTAAAATCGTCTGCGTATGTCACAAAATATGCCGAGCTTGCACCGCCCTTTGATAGGTCAAAATGTGATTCGAGAGTTAATGAAGTGTTGTCCGTGCTTACTTTCGCGGGCGCGGACGATGTTGCGGATATCTCGCCGTTATAGCCCTTATGCCCAAATATTGTATAAAATAAAGACGCCGAATTTGGCTGGGCTTCGTATTGCCTCTGGCGCATTATCGTTCTCGCGGGCGGATAAGTGGAGTCTTTGTCCGTAAACTTGTACTTGAATTTTAGGTCGGCCGTTTTCGCGCCGCCCGATTTGGGCGCAACCGTTTTTTTGACAACCAACATATCGTATCCATACGGGACAAACGCGACAGTCTTCACTGTGGCCGACGCGAACTCCACTTCGCACTCTGTGTAGGCTTCCGTCGTGTTCAAAGTTTGCCTCCACGATATCGGCTCGCCAAGCGGCGCCCCGTCGACGGAAATTTCGCACTCAAAGTGCCCCATTGTAGAAAGCGACGTAAACGGAAGACTCGTGCGCCGCCCAGCCCAGACGACCTCCGGAAAATAATTGACGTATTTGCGCTGCGTCTGTCCGCCGAGATAATCGACGCTCGTGCAAATCGATCCGTTCCCGATTATAGGGGGCGTATATCCGTCAGTCGGCGCGGCGCCTTTGCCTTCGGTTGCAACGCTATGCGGCTGGCTTGCGCCAAAAGCCGCCTGCGTAGCAAAAATCAATGCAATCAATATTTTTTTCATAATAACCTCTCCCTAATAATAAAGCCGTATTTATTAAAAATATGGCAAAAAAACGTTCTTTCAGCAAGAGTAAAACTCAGAATTTACCGGTCACTTCGAGCGGCAAATTTTTTACTTGGAATGGTTCGGGCGAAAATATAAATTTTAAATATGAAGTATACGCTTATAAGTTTATTGTGCGTTTGTGCCCTTTCATTGCATTCCCAGCAGGTTAGGTACGACGACGAACCGTGCCCGCAAAGCGAGGCGCGCGCCGTTTCGGAGGAATTTTCAAAATCCACGGTGTACCAAATTTTTTTGAGGCCCTTTACGAGGGCGGGAACTCTGAAAGCGGGGGAAAAGTTGCTCGAACATGTGGCGTCGCTTGGCGTTGGCATCATACAACTTTGCCCGGTCACCCTTGCTGACGACGACGCAAATAAAGATTTTTGGAGCGGCAGACAAAAGGCGTTTGGGAAAAACCCAAAAAATCCTTACAGACAAAAAGACTATTTTAAAATAGACCCCGAGTACGGGACGCCGCAGGATTTGAAGGAATTCGTGGCAAAGGCGCATTCCCTAGGGTTGAAAGTAGTTTACGACATAGTTTATTTCCACTGCGGGCCAAAGGCGGATTTAATATCCGAGCACCCCGATTTCGTAAAGCGCAACCCAGACGGCACAATAAAAGTAGGCGACTGGAAATTTCCGCAGCTCGATTACGACAACCCCAAGCTGCGCGAATACATGCTTAAAAATATGGAATATCTCGTCAAAGAGTACGATTTCGACGGGTTTAGGTGCGATGTGGAAGACCTTATACCGCTTTCATTTTGGGAGGAGGGCGCAAAAAGAATGAGAAAATTAAAGCCGGATTTTCTATTTTTCAGCGAAGGCATACGTCCGAAAAACCATTTGCATGCCTATGACGCAAGCTACGGATTCTATTGGCTGTGGGCTTTGAAAGACGTATACGAGAAAGGGGGCTCTGCGGAAAAATTAATCTCGGCCCTCGCGCGCGAAAAGTCGGAATTTCCGAAAAATTCCGTATTTTTGCGCTGCAGGGAAAACCACGACATGGCAATGGACGCTGGGGATAAACGCCCGGACAAGTCAATAGGTCGCGCGGGCACAGACAGTATTTTATTCTTAAACTTTTCGATAGACGGAGTGCCTTTTATATATAACGGCAACGAAGTCGCCGACGCCTCGCGCCACAGCATATTTTCAAACCGGCATTACGGCGGGCTTGGAATAGACTGGTCAAACGCCCTTACCGACGACGGAAAACGGCGAATGCAATTCATAAAAAAACTTGTAGAATTGAAAAAAAGCCTGCCCGCATTGTACCGCGGCTCCACTATTCCTCTAAAAAATTCGTCTCCCGAAAAAATAGTGTCTTTTGCAAGAGCCGATAAAAGCTCGTGCCAGACTCTCATTTGCGCGGCTAACACTAAAAACTCGCAAGCAGACGTTTTTATTGATTTTGACGCTTCCAAAAACTTTAAAACCAAGATTTCCTCAGGCGCCGAACTGTGCAAGTCTGGAAACAAACTCTCTCTCCGCCTTGAGCCGTACGGATTTATAATGTTAGAAGTCTCGGAATAATTTCTTCTGCCTTAACGCGGCAAAACCGATAGAAATTTTTACAGCGCGGCATATTGGCGGGCGAGTTGTCTTGACGTTTTGCCGTACTTTTGTGATATTATAAGATTATGCCTTTTATAAAAGCCATTTGCCTGGGAAATTTTGCCGATCAATCGGAATGCCTCGAATTTTTGCTGAATGAACTCTCGCCGAATCTGCCGCCCGAGAAAGTCGATGATTTGAAAGAAGCCGTATATTTGCGCGAAGACACTGCGTCGACGTATCTCGACGAGGGGCTTGCCGTCCCCCACGGAAGGATAGCGGGTCTTGACCGCGAATACGTGCTTGCGGGAATATGCGAATCGGGCGTCGATTGGCCCACTGAAGATTGCCGCGCTAAAATAATTGTTCTGGTGGCGGTCGACAAAAAAAGGGTTTCAGCATACCTCTCGATTTTGCAAAAAATAATAAAGTGGCGCAAGTCCCTCGGCAATTCATTTTCAGGAGGCGATATCGAAAGCATATCGCGCGGGCTCGAGCTTGCGCTGCGCTGACGCCGTTAATTTATATTTCGACTGTGAGCGGACTTTTAAAATTTCTACTTTGCCTCAGAATCCGTTTTAACCTTTCGGGTAAAGGGGGAATTTATTTTTACGCCGTATTGGCTGGCATTATTTCAGCTTTTGTGGCTCTCGCTTTCAAATATGCGTCGTCTTGCATTTTGTCGATTCTAACCGGCGCCGACGGCGAGAGGGTCGTGGCGGCCTTTTCTCAAATTTCGCCGTGGCGCAGGATATTTTCGCTTTTCGCGGGCGGGTTGCTGGCGGGAATCGTCTTGTTATTTGCCGCAAAAAAAATAAAAAAATCGCCGACCCCGTACATGGAAGCCGTTTCAATCGGCAACGGATATATCCCCGTGCGCGCAAATTTGCTCAGAAGCCTTGCAGCAATTATAACAATAGGGTCGGGTACTTCGATAGGGCGCGAAGGCCCCCTCGTGCAGACAGTCGCCGTATTCGCATCAGTTGTTGGAAGGCGGCTGCGACTTTCTACTCCGAGACTAAGGCTTTTAATCGCATGTTCGGCCGCCGGAGCAATGGCGTCGGTTTTCCACGCGCCGCTCGCCGGAGCGCTCTTTGTCTGCGAGATTGTAATTGGGGTTATGTCTATGGAAATCATTGCGCCCCTAATGGCGGCAAGCTGCACGAGCTATCTTGTAATGTGCGCAATATCAAACCCCGCGCCCCTATATGAAATCTCTGACGCTTTTTTGGGGGTAAATCTCCATACCGCTTTGTTAAGCGCGGTTCTTGGGGTCGCGGCATCTCTGCTCGCAAAATTTTGGATTGTGTGGTTAAACAAAACGCGAAAACTTCTCAACAGAAGCGGAATCGCGCCTCTGCCGATCCGCCTTGCCGCGGCGGGAATTGCGGTGGGGGCAATCGCCATATGGTATCCTGAGGTGACAGGCAACGGCGCGCACATCATACGCGGGCTTGTGAATATGGACTTCTCCCTCGAAGAAATCTCTGCGATACTTGCTTTAAAAATATTTTCAGTCGCCTTATTTTTCGGGGCCGGCGCAGTTGGCGGCGTCCTAACTCCCACGCTTACTATTGGGTGCGTTTTTGGTTTCATATTTGCGCAGCTGCTGGTTCTGCTGGGATTCCCGCTCGGAGCGGAAGAAATTATAGGATTCTCGCTTTTGGGCATGGCCGCATTTTTTACGACGGCAGCGGCGGCGCCGCTTACGTCACTTATGCTCGTTTTGGAATTTACCATGGCGGGGCACATGATATTTCCGCTCGCGATAGGCGTGCTTGTCTCGTACAGCGTATCAAAAATGACCGAGGCGAAATCCATGTACTATTCGGAAGCGTCGGGCGGGGTGAAGTCGGTTTTCAACAAGCCGCTAAAAAACGTAAAAGTCGGCGACCTTTTCCGGAAGGGATACAATACGGTTTCCGCGACGACCCTATTTAAAAACGTGGCGAAGATTTTTATAAAAAATCCGGATTACGCGGTATATGTCGTCTCGCGCAGCAACAGGTACATGGGTGGAATTTTACGCTCCGATGTTTTGGAGTTTGTTAAATCCGGGACGCTATCTTCAAATGTTATCGCCGACGACCTAATGCGTTCGGATATCCCGAAACTGAATCCGTCGATTCCACTGGTTGACGGCGTCAAAGTATTTTCCGAAAACCCCACTTTTGACGAGCTCCCGATGGTCACAGCCGACGGAAAATTTTACGGCATTGTAAACAGAAACGATATTTTTATGGCTTTTAACGAATTGTGCGCCCGCGACAAAATAGGGGCGTAAACTCTTATTGCGTAAAAGCCGCTAGATTCCAATATTTTGTATAATTGCTGTCCGCATTTTTTTGCGCAAAAGAATGAAAGGGCTTGTAGCAGCAACTATTGCATTTGCGGCGCATTTCCATTCACTAAACGATGAAGGTGGATACCCCAAAAAAAGCCTGCCTTAGGAAAGAATTTTGGGGTGTATTACGAAATCGGCAGACCAAGTTCCAAATTCCCCGCATTCGCAGTCTTCAAGGCGCAGCGCCGCCATGGTGCAAGTCCTAAAATTTATGCGCGGGGCTTCGGTTCCCGCGTTTAGAAGCAGATTTGCAAGCTCCTCCAAAAACGGATTGTGCGACACGAGTATCAAGTCGCCGCCAAATGTGGAAATGGAACAAATCGTGCGCGCAATTTCAGCCGGGCGATCGTACGGTGTTATATTTGCCACTTTCAGCAATTCCGCCTTCAGAAGCAATTCACTCTTTAAGGATTCAGCAGTTTCAAGCGCGCGCTCATATGGGCTGTGCCATATTTGCGCGACATTTTCAAATACCGAAGAATCCAAATGCCCGCAAAGCGATTTTATCTGCCTTTTGCCAAAGTCTGACAATTTGCGGCTCTCGTCCGGAAAGGTATCTTCGGCTTTCGCGTGGCGGGTTAGAAATAGTTTCATTTTTACTCAGACCGTTTTTGAAAATGTGTTTTTGTGGGCTGACAGCCTGCCGTCAAAGAGCATTGCTATGTTTCTTAAAAAGAGCCTTCCGATTGGCAGAACACTAAATCCGCCCTCGTGCATCTCAACCAGCCCGTCCTTTTGCATATCTTCCATTTTTGCGAGCGCTTCCGCGAATTTTGAGCGAAAATCAACGCCGTAGTTATTGAAGTCGACTTTCAGCGCGCACATTATATCCATTATAACCGCCCTTCTAAGCAAGTCCTCTCCATCGAGAACAATTCCCCTCTCAATGGGAAGTTCTCCGGATTCCACTGCTTTTTTATAATCCTCCATAGTCTTGAAGTTCTGCCTGTACGACGTCCTCGTTTCGGATATGGAGGTTAGCCCGACTGCAAACAAATCAATGCCGGCGCAGGTGCTGTACCCTTGAAAATTTCTGTGCAAGGTTCCGTTTTTGCGCGCTTTTATTAGCGCATCTGCCGGTTTTGCAAAATGGTCGAGGCCTATAAATTCGTATCCGGCCTCTTCGAAAGAACGCTTGCCGAGTATGAATAAATCCGCCTTCTCCTCGGACGTAGGAATGCCGCATTTTTCGAGGACTTTTTGAGCCGGCTTTACCCATGGCACATGGGCGTATCCGAAAAGCGCAATTCTCGCGGGCTCCAACTCGAGCGCGTCTTCAATTGTCTTTTCAAAAGTTTTTATGGTTTGCAGGGGCAGACCGTACATCAAATCGATATTTATGTTATTTATCCCGCTCTCCCTAAGCCACGACACGGCTTCTTTGTTGCGCTGCGGGGGCTGTATCCTGTTCACTGCTTTTTGGACCTCCGGATTTGTGTCCTGAACGCCGAGCGAAGCGCGGTTGACCCCTATTTTGGCAAATGCCTGTACTTTTGCGCGCGTAAGTGTACGCGGATCGAGCTCCGCAGAAAACTCACATCCATCGGCTATCTCAAAATATTCGCCTATGATTGCGCCCAAGCGCATTATTTGTTCCGGCGACAAAAAGTTCGGCGTTCCGCCGCCCAAATGTATCTGCCTTAACAGGCGCCTTGGCATGCCGGCGCGTCGCCAATTTTCAAGCTCCTTCTCAACAAGCGTCAAATAGTCTTCCGCCGCTTTTAGGTCGCGCCCAAGGGTTGTTGTGCAACCGCAAAATCGGCATAAGTTGGCGCAAAAGGGAATGTGGACATACAGCGAAGCATCGGGCAGCTCCGAAAGCGCGAGCCGCTTTAAATTCCCCTTGTCGGCGTCCTTTGAAAAGTCGAGAGCCGTTGGATATGATGTGTATCTCGGCCCGGGAACTGCGTATTTAGCGATTAGTCTTTTTAGATTTTCCATATCACTTAAATTCTGCGACGCATTTGCGCATTGCTTCGACATTTTCAATTTTTGCGTCAAGCAATATTCCGTGCCCAAGATTGAAAATATGCCTTCCGAAGCACTTTTGCGCCGATAATATTTTTAAAGTTTCCCGCTCGACTTCCGCCGGAGTTGCAACCGACAGCAACATTGGGTCGAGATTCCCCTGCAAAACGTAGTTGCCCGGATTTTTTGCACGGATATCAGACATATCTTGACCCGTATATATGGAATAGGCGTCCGAGCCTACTGCCAAAAGTTCCGGGAATCTGGCGGAGGGCAGGGGGGAAAACAAAAAAGTTTTCGCTTTTCCGGATATTTTGGAAAAGACCTTGGCGTTCCATTTTCCGGACAGCTCAAAATATTTTCCGTCGGGAATCAAGAATGCGTTGGAGTCGAAAATTTGAAATGCGTCTATGCCGCGTTCGGCCTGCATCAGGGCGTATTCTCCGGCGGCGGAGCACAGGGCTTCCATGAGCCTTTCAAAGGCGTCCGGACACTCGCGCATAAAGCGCGTAAACTTAGGAAAGGTTTTTGAGCCGCCGCCCTCCACCATATATGCTGCAAGAGTAAACGGAGAGCCGCAAAACCCAAAAACCGCCTTTTCGGGGAGGCTCGACCTTAAAAGGGATATATTTTCGGCGACATACCCGAGCTTTTCTCGAACCTTTTGGGCTGGAAAGTCTATCGCGGCGTCGACTGCATTCTCAACCGTGCGCTCGAGCGTTATTCCCCCGCCGTCTTTGAAGCGGTATGGAAAGCCGAGCGCTTCCGGGATTGTAAGAATGTCGGAAAAGGCTATCGCGCAGTCGAAGTCGAAGCGGCGCATGGGCTGCAAAGCGGCCTCAACCGCTATTTCAGGATTTTTTACTATTCCCAAAAAGCCGTATTTTTGCTTCAAATCCCTGTATTCCGGCAAGTACCTGCCTGCCTGCCTCATAATCCATATCGGAGGACGCGGAACGCTTAGCCCTCCGCAGGCAGCAAGGAAGAGTTCCCTCGAATTTTTCGGTGAGCTTGACATTTTTATTTTTTCTTAATTATCGCGGCGAGAGCCACGTTTGCAAGTTTCGATTTAAAAAGGGCAAGGCATGCAAAATAAACGCATGCCGCAATGGGAATCGCTGCCGCGCACGAAAAGAGCGCAAGCCCTTTGCCCTGGAAAAATCCTGCGCCAGCGGCCCTGAGCCCAAGAGAAGCAAGCGTCATAACCGCGCTTGCCGCGAATATTTTTCCGACCTCATCCACTAGCCCAAGTTTCCCGAATTTCAGTTTAAGCTTCGACGAAAGCATCCATGCCTGCAAGGCGGCGGCACCCGCATTTGCGGCGGCAAGCCCCGCCGCTCCGAAGGGCTTCATCAATATAAGCGAAAGCGCAATGTTCGCGGCGAATGAATACGCGGATATTTTCACAGGCGTCTTGGTGTCTTTCGAGGAATGGAACCCTCGCGTTGCGAAAGTCGCGATTGAAAAGAAAGGCAACCCGGAGACTGCGGCGATTACAACGGGTGTGCATATATCGACGTCGCGCGCCTTAAAAACTCCCCATTGAAATAGAAGGGCAATGATGTCCGGCGCGAAAGTCACAAGCCCGAACGTGGCGGGAATTGCCACTGCGAGTGTCATCAAAAAACCCTTTGCGTACTCCCTCTTGTGCGCCTCTGCGTCGTCCGATGCTTTTAATGCAGAAAGCCTCGGGAAAAATACGGTCGCGATTGCTATCGTAAAGACTCCGAGCGGGAACTCCAAAAGCCGGCTCGCCAAATAAAGCGCGGGGATTGCGGAGTCGTTAAGCCAAAGCGCGAGCATTTTGGACACAAAAATATTTACCTGTATGATTGCTGCCCCTGCAAGCGCAGGCACAAAGAGGGCGTACAGCTCGCCAAGCTCGTCCGACTTGCCGAGGTCAAATTTGAATCTCCAACCTTTTTTATACGTCCACACCGCAGGAATAAGCATTTGCAGAAAGCCACCCACAAGCCATGCCGCGCACATCGCGTACCCAAGCGCGACATCGTCGGACGGATACAGTCCCGCACCAATAAAAATTCCGCAAATTATGGATATATTAAGAAGCATTGGCCCAATCGAGGGCATTCCGAAAGATCCCAAAACGTTTAAAGCGCTGCCGAAAACTGCGGCGAGGCATATCATAAACATGTATGGCATTAGAACCACCAAGTAGCTAGCGCCCAAGTGGAAGCGCTGTGTTTGTATGTCGGCTTCCGACGCCGCAAATGCAAACACCATTCCGAGAATCGTAAGAACCGCAAGCAATATTGCAGTTCTTGTAATTACTTTGTTTAGAAATCCAAATGCCGCCTCTTTGCCGGATCTTTCGACCGACTGCGCAAATATCGGTATCATTGCGGACGACAATGCGCCTTCGCCGAGCAGCCTTCTAAAAAGGTTGGGGAGAGTGAAGGCGAAAGTGTAGGCGGCGTTCACTGCCGACAGGCCCAAATACGCCATTGTTGCGGCGTCTCTTGCGAATCCAAGCACGCGCGAGCCTATTGTAGCCGCGGATATTTTAGCTATGTTTTTTAATTGGCCGCCCATATTGATTCCGTTTATCGTGCGACACGCCGCGGCGCGTGTCAATTTTTTTGATTATTTTAGCCTTTGTTAATATTCAAACTTTTAGTGTTTATAAAATTGCGGTTTGACATTATCGGGTTTTGCGGCATATTATATAAAAAATGGAAGCTGTTGTGCGTTCCATTTAACAAACACTATATCTGCCATGAGAAATTTTTGCATACTTGCAGTGTCGCTTGCCTTGTTTGGTTGCACGTCGGTAAATACGGAAAAAAGCCAAACACAGACCGCCGCAGAAAAAAGCGACTCGGACGCTTTTATGATTTTGGCGGAGGGGCTGCCAAACGCTCCGGCGGCGCACGACACTGTCACGCTAGGCGACGGCACAATTTATAAAGTCGAGAAGACGGATATAGGCAAAATCTTTTCCCGCACGAGCAGCGACGGCGGCAAAACATGGACGGAGCCTTCCGCCCTCAAATATTCAAACACCGGCAAGTTTATTTTAAACCCAAATTCTCGCCCACAGATTTTTAAGCTTCCAAATGGATCTGCAATTTTGTTGTTTTATAATAATACGTCGGATTCCTACGAAGGCGGGAATGTCGTATGGGCGTCCGTCGGCAGGCCGTCAGGGAAAGACTTTAAATGGTCTCAACCGGAGGTATTGCACGTGGCAAAAAAGGCGGAACGAAAATATTCCCTGCCGATGTTTTTTCAAAAAAATGGCTCCTATTGGCTTTATACGCGCGTAGGCAAGCGAGGTGCCCTCAGAAAAATAGACACTGTAAAGGCTGAGTTTATAGACCGCGAACCCGAAAATACTCTTACGACGCACGGATTGATTCTGAACTTGAAAAATCTCGACAATGGCGGGCGTACCGTAAGAATGCCGCGGATTCCGGATATAAAAAAGAGCGGGCTTACCGTAGAATTTATAGCGAACTTTGAAAGCGCAGCTGCAGGAGTGACAATTTTTGACAATACCGACACGCAAGGGAAGGGTCTAAAAATTGAAACGGTGCCGGGACGCGCTTTTTCGATAATTCTAAACGACGGGGTTTCCCAGGTAAAATGGACAACCGACAGCGGCGCTTTCACCCCCGGGAAAGAAGCGCATATCGCAATAGTAATCGACGGAAAGTCGAAGCTCGCGATGTCAGTATACGACGGGCAAGTTTGCGATGGCGATTTTGCAAGGCCTTTTGGGTGGGAAACTTTCTATCCGGAAATTTCTTCTATAAACGCTTTGGGTTCTGCGGTTGTCGCAAAAGGTTTTGATGTTAATATGAAGCGGTTTAGAATTTATTCCCGCCCGCTTACCGCTTTTGAAATTCTTTCAAATATAAATTCCGGAAAGTAGGAAACTACGACAGCGATTTTTTCCATCGCGAGCATTGAATTTTCTGCTGTGCTTTTTTGCGCGCGGCAAATGAAACAAAAGGCAAATTTTAAGTGTCTGAAACCTATCATGGGAAACGGAAAATCGTACAAAGTGCTCGTAAGCGGGGCGGGAGGCTTCGTTGGAAGCGCCGTGTGCTCTGAATTTATTGCGGATTCAGCTGATGTGACGGCGATTGGAAGAACTCCCCCGAAAGACGGAAGGGTGGGCTTTATAAAATGGGATTCCTCAAACTCAAATCCTCCGCCGCTCGACGGCTATGACGTAATTGTGCATCTTGCGGCTGAGAGCGTATTCGGCTTTTGGACAAAATCCAAGAGAGAAAAAATTTTAAAAAGCCGCGTTGACTCTACGAAAAAATTGGCGGAGGCTGCTGCAAATTCAAAAATACCCCCGAGAGTTTTCATTTGCGCGTCAGCTGTCGGATATTACGGCAACCGCGCATGCGGGGACGAATCCCTTCCCAAAGGCTCGGGATTTTTGTCCGACGTCTGCGCCGCGTGGGAAGCGTCCACAAAATGCGCCGAGAGCGCCGGCGTAAGAACTGTAAACCTTCGCTTTGGGATTGTAATAAACTCAAGCGGTGGAATGGCCGGCAAACTGGCGCCGTACTATCGAAAAGGCTTTGGTGTTATATTTGGGAACGGGGAAAATATGGTATCGTGGATATCGCTTGCAGACGCCGCAAGGGCGGCGCTATTTTGCGCACAAAACAGCAATATCAGCGGTCCTGTAAATACAACTTCCACAAATCCTTGCACAGCCGAAAAATTTGCGTGCTCCCTCGCGCAATCCCTCGGCAGCAAAGTGCGATTAAGAATACCCGCATTCCTCGTGAGGCTTTTTGGCGGCGAAGTCGCCGAAAGCCTGATTTTATCCGACCAAAATATTTTTCCATCAAAACTTTTAAAAAACGGATTTAAATTTAAATATCCCGAAATATCCGAAGCGCTTGCGGCCAAATAATAGAGGGCTTCAATGCAACCGCCCTCTAGGGAAATTAAATTAGAGGTATTGTTTTTTCTCTTCATTTTGAAACTTTGAGAAAAAATGTTTTGACTTGCCGCCAAATTATGGGATACTCAACAAATATTTTAAAGTTCTTTTGAGGCTTATATCTTTTGCCGAAAATTTTGGAAAATCGCAAAATGTCGGCGCATTCAGCTTACAATTTTTTTGCCCGGATGGCGGAATTGGCAGACGCAGTGGACTCAAAATCCACCGATGGCAACATCGTGAGGGTTCGACCCCCTCTCCGGGTATTTTTTCTGTTCGTATTTTTTTGCGTTTTTTAGAAAATTTGAACGATATATTCTCCCGCGTTTAAAATTTTCCCCGCGCTTAAAAACATTATTTTACATTGCATAAAATATTTTTGCAGCTGGTCGTGGTTTAGCCTTTAAGTTTCTAAATAAAACTGGGCCATGCAAATTAACTTATGAAATTTTTTTTGTGGGGCGGGGCACTCGCGGTTCGGAAAGCGTTTTTGCGCGTTTTCGCAAAGATTTTTTGCATAACGGGCATTCTTCGCCTTGCTTGAGTTTGTCGATTATCTCACAAGAATTGCCGGATTCCTCTCCGGCTAAAAATTCGAGGTGCATTTTTAAATCGACTAGCTCGGCAATCTGTCTCTCAACGTCTTTTATGCGCTTCTGTACAATCTCTCTCAACCAGCTGCCTCCGCTTATGCGCCCCTCTTTGTAGTCTATCATTTTGCGTATTTCAGGTATGCCTATGCCTAAAAGGCGGCAGTTGCGGATAAAATTCAGCCTTTGAACATCTTCGTCGGCGTAGTTTCGATAGTTGGAGGCACTGCGCCCAGGCTCCGGCAGTAAGCCTTGCGACTCATAATACCTTATTGTCACAACTTTGCAGCCAGTCAATTTGGATAGCTCTCCTATTCTCATACAACTTGCTTATATTCCGGCGACATTCTATGTCAAATGCCCTTTCGCAATTTTTTTATTGCACTTTAAAACCCTATATTAATTATAGAGTTTGTAAATTTTCAAAAGAAATATGAAAATCCAAGAAATAAGAAATGCCACACTCAAAATAACATTCGGAGAGAAGGTGTTTTTGACCGATCCTTTATTTGCCCCCAAAGACGCCTACGATCCAATCCCAATGTGCTTTACGCCCGATATCCGCTGGCCTCTCTGCTGTTTGCCTATGCCGGTGGACGAGATAATTAAAGGCGTCGATGCAGTCATAATGACGCACTACCACATCGACCACTTTGACGAATACGCGGCAAAAATTTTGCCCAAAAAAATAAAGATTTTCGCCCAAGACTCCTACGACCAGAAAATATTGGAAAATTTGGGGTTTAAGGATACGGAAATTGTAAGTGAAACTGGAACTGTTTTCGGAGATGTCAAACTATACAAAACCGGCTGCATGCACGGCATAGAAGAGACTACTATGCCCTATTTTAAAGCAGCAGGGATAAGGCACGAAGCCATGGGAATTGTATTTAAATCCGACAAAGAAAAAACCTTGTATATCGCAGGGGACACAATTTGGCACGATTGCGTCAAAAAAGCCTTAGATAAATTTAAACCGGATATCGCAGTCCTAAACTCCGCGGACGCGAGGTTTGAACATAGCGGCTCAATAATTATGGGCACCCGCGACATCGCGGAATTTCACAAATATGCGCCAAGCGTAAAATTGGTCGCAAGCCATATGGACACAGTTGCCCATGCAACTCTCGATAGAAAAGCGTTAAAAAAATTCGCCGAAGAGAACGGGCTATCCGATTCCTTAGTCATTCCCTCCGACGGAGAAATTCTTGAATTTTAACACGGCAAATATAGCTGCCGCATTTACGGCAAATATAAATTTTACGGGCGCGGAGTAGGATATTTCAAGCCCCGTAAAATATTGTTTTGCCAGTGGAGGATTTTTCTCAACACTCTCTAAGCGTAAAACAAACCTCCGGGGCCGACATTTATATCGGCGAGCAAAAGCTGCGACTTTTCCGTTTCGGTTATTAGCAACCCGCCGCCCGGGAGAAAAGCACAGTTGCTTGGGTTTTGTCCATCAAGCTTTATCTCGCCCGAAATCTTACCTTCAGGAGACACAATTTTTACCGCACTTCCGCCAAAAACTGCAACGTACAAATTTCCGTCGTCACCAAAAGCCATTCCGTCGGGGCCAATATTGCCGCCGGTTTCTGCAAAAATCTGCGGGTTTAACCATTCGAGAGTTTCGGGATTCCAGTCGCCTTTCCAGAGCCTTTTTTTGTAGGTTTCGGCAATTACAAGCGACTTCCCGTCGGGCGTAAAAGCGAGGCCGTTTGGGAAAAACTTTCCGTCTATTATTTTTTTAACGCCTTTTTTCGAGAGCGCGCAAACATATCCGGTCGGAGAAGTGCGCGATTCCCCGGGGCAAGTAAAAAGCAAATTCCCCAGCGAATCGAATGCGAGGTCGTTGGGATGCGCAAGTTTTTCGCCGCCAATATCCGCGCATACCGTGCGGACCTCTCCATTTGAGGGCAAAAGAACGCTAACGCAATCATTGCCTGCATCGCAAAACCATATTTCTCCTTTTGAATCAACAGCTATGCCGTTTGGCTTTCCGCCCTCAATATGAAAGCGGCGCGTATCCGAGCCGGGAATATGCCGGCAGACATTTCCGCCGTGAAGTTCAACAAACCAAATTTCCCCATTTTTGCCGACAGCCGGCCCTTCGGGGAAATCTAAATTTGAAAGCAAAATTTTGTTCATTTTTATTCGAGGGGTATTTTTAAGGCGTCGCAGCAACCTTTTATGTACCCGTAAGAAAAAATTTGTCCATTCGGTTGGTACCCGACGGAAACGCCGCCGTCAAAGTCCGACTGCGTTTCAACCCCCATGGCAGGGGCGTGGTCTGAGCGTATCGGGCCGTCGTAGCCGCACGCGGCATAATGGGCGAGCATCTCCGATACAAAGCCCGGATTCTCGTCTATAAAAACTTCCGTGAAATTTTTTGCGGTTCCTACGACGTCCCTTATATGTATAAAAAATATCTTTTTGCGCTTTATCCAGTCTTCCGATAACTGCTTTAAGTCTTCGCCTGCCAATTTAAAAGTTGCCTGGCAAAATGTAACTCCAAGATTTTCGGAATTGTGGATGGCAAAGATTTTTTCGTAGTCCGCGCGCGATTTCAATATGCGGCCGACTCCGCAAAAGGGGGAGAGCGGGGGGTCGTCCGGGTGGAGAGCCATTTTAACACCCTCGCTTTCCGCTATGGGCAGTATTGCGTCGAGAAAATACGAAAGGTTTTTAAGCAAGTCGCCTTCGGATATTTGCTTATCCTTCTGACCGTCCGGAGCCTTCGAGAAGTCAAAAGACGTAGTTAGCGCGCCGCCTCTTGTCGGCGTTTCGGCGTCGGTGCGGAACCAGCCGACTACCGCCATCCAGTTTAGGCAAAGGAGGTCCATTCCGAGCCTGCCCATATTGCGAACCATCTGGGCGTAGCGCTCAATCCATTCGTCCCTGTCGGGAAGGCCGAGCTTTATCGGCGACATGTCGAATTGGTCGCCTTCAAGCCCGCACAAGTTTACGCCGCATTCGCGGAAATTTTCCCGAATTTTTTTAAGGGAATCAAAGTCGTAAGGTGGCAACAGCCCCGACAGTTCCGACGTAGCTTTTGTCACCGCCGACTTTATGCCCATCTGGGCCGCCAATTGCGGCAGCCCGGCAACGTTCGGGGGTATTAACATAATGGGTTTCATTTTCCCGATGAAATTTAGTGCTTTATATTTTATATAAGCGGAGAAAAAATTTTTTGAGCTCCCATGCGTGAGGACTTTATTCAAAATCAATTCTTACGGCACAGGACCTTTTAAAGGGCGGGAGAGAAACTTTTGCCGAAGGTTCAGCAGAGTTAACTGCGCCACCCCATAAGTCGTAAACGCGCACTTTTGATATTTTTCTGCCTTTTACTGCATTCGTAAAATCGATTTTTTCGCCTGAAATTTCTGAGGGTTTTATGCCTTTTTCAAACTCGTTTACCCAGTTGTTATCAATATCCCTGGCAAAAGCGAGGAGAGTTTTTTTGCCGTCTAGCGCATAGACGCGCAGTTTTTTTGTATCGGCCCTGAAAGGCTTAAAGTTTTCGTCGCGCGGGTCGATTTTTTCAAGCAGCGCGGAAAACGGCTTTAAATGACGCCATAGTTCATGCTTATATATGTACACGTCCCAGTGCCAAGGTTGCCCGCCGCCCGCGGAGCCGCAGAAGAACGGAGTGTATAGGGCGTCGTGGAAAATAATGCCGTCGGTGTCGGCGTCGTAATAGCGCCAAGGCCCAGAATGCTTTGGCTGGACAGCGCCGGTTTCGGCAAGCAGCGCAGGGTGTTCGGGATACATTTCTTTGATTTCTTTTATGGCGTCGGCAGCCGCCAAATCGACAGGCCCGTGGCAAATGTCGTATGCCGCGCCCTCGTCGAGATACCTGTGAACGGCCGCGATCATATTGGAGCTATCATTGTAGTAAAATTTATAGGCTTTTTTTGAGGAGTCAGAATCGAGGCTTCCATAGCTGTTTACAATCATTTGATTTTTGCATACTTCGCCCATGCGCTTAAACATATATTTTTCCCATTCTTTTACGACTTTTGCATCGGCTTGGACTGTGTTTTGCTCGTTCCACAGTTCCCATGCGAAAATTATGGGGTTGTCGGAATATTTTTTAAAGAGTGCTTCGAAGCGGTTGAAGAATAAGTCGCGCCCTTTTTGCGAGGAAAAATATTCCTTCATATTGGCAAATTCGCCGGCGTATGCGGGACGCTGAAAAATATGGGTCTGAAGGCCGGATTCGTTTTCGGCGGGTCTATATTTTCTAATATTCCTAAAATGTTCGAGGCAGATTTTTAGGCGGACTCCATATTTTTGCGCAAGTCCCACCAATCGGTCGATTCTCGCGAATTTTTTTGGATTGTAAACCCCCGGGCGCGAATCCTCAATTTCATAGAAAGGGTGAGATATCCATATTCTGGCGTAATTGCCACCGTTTTCCGCAATATTTTTTAGGTGCTTTTCTACCATCGCGAAAGACTCTTCTTCCGAAAGCTTGTCCCAAAAGCGCGGGAATGATAGATTGTAGCCCAACGGGATATAGACGGACGAGTCTGAAAGCTCAAAATAGTTTGGATTCCTTTCAGATACCCTTACAAATCCGTCCCCATAGCCGGAATAGCTCGCAATAGTGGCGCAAAAAACGAAAAAAAACCTAAAAAATTTAGTATTCATAAACATTTTTCCTACATTGTAAATATTAATAGAAAATGCAAGAGCGTATTGCAAATTTACCTGAATGGAATAGGAGAAAAGAATACTTGTATTAGAAAAATAATGTTTTATTATACCTTCCAATTTTAGGTTAATATATAAACAAAACATCTATGAGAAAAAAACAACTTGCGTATGTTGCGGCGTTTTGCGCGTCGCTTTCAATAGCGTGCGCCGAGGTCCCGGAACTGCTTGAACTCGTTCCACAGGCCAAGGGGTATGAACTTGTATACAAATTAAATCCCAAAAATTATGCAAAAGAAGGTTACCAAGTAGACAACTCTGAAAGCATAACGGGAGAAGTTGTAAAAATCGGTTATCTGCTAAAAACCACCGCCAAAGACGGCAGCAAGACGTGGGCGTTTGCATCTTTCGACCCGTTCACGCAAGATTTGGCAAAAATCGGAGTTCCCGACTACGGAAGCGGAACAATACAAACCTACGTAAACAATATGGAGGTTTTCGGCAACGGCAAAGTAAAGACCGGAAAATTTGAAAAGGGAAATATAGAATTTTGGCCCTACAACTACGGCGGCGCAAACGTAATGAAAATTCCCAACGCGACCGGCGCTTTCGACTTTGGCGACGAGCCCTCAAAAGACGGCGGATATGGGTCTATGCAAATACACAACTATCTGCAAAAAGAGACTGTAATAGCTTTCAACAATTTTAATCAAGGCTCTCCCGACATTGGGATAGGTAACAATCCCGCAGGTGGACATCTCGACTGGACATTTTCAAAATCCGCGGAAAAACTCGAGTCTGCCGAATTGTACGTTGTTGCAAAGTTTAAGAATGCAAAATTCCAAAAGGTAACCCCGATAGACTCGAATAAAATCGATTTCAGGGCCGTAAGCGATAAACTCGACTATTCACCGAATGAAGAAATGACATTTACCTTTACAATCGACTTTGGAGGCCAGCCCGCGCCTAAAAAGCCATACTCGTTTAAGTGGACGAGAACCGGAGACGACGGTCTAACCGAAAGCGGCACGAGCGAAATATCGCCCGACAAGCCCGTTTCAATAAAGACAAAACTCGGCAAGCCCGGGTTTGTAAGGCTGACCGCAAACCTGCTCAATTCGCGCGGTAAACAAGTGACAAAGACTTCAAAAGATAAAAAAGAGAGAATATTTTTCGATGGCGGCGCAGGAGTTGAAATTTCCAAAATAAAAGAGGCTGTCCCTGAGCCCGAAGATTTCGACGCTTTCTGGCAAAAACAGAAAGCGCGCTTAAAGAAAGTCCCGATGAAATATAAGATGGAAAAAGTAAGCGCCGAGGGAGCCAATCCGGAAGTGTACGCCGTCACTATCGACTGCGCCGGGCCGAGGCCTGTGACTGGATACCTTACAATTCCGGCAGGAGCCGCCGAAAAATCGCTCCCCGCGCAAGCGTCATACCACGGGTACGGAACGCATGTCCAGAAGGCGCCCAAAGGGTGGGGCGGGGCAATACGCTTCGACGTCAACGCCCACGGATACGATCTTGGAAAAGACAAGCAGTATTACGACAAATTCTTTGAAGGGATAAAATCAAACGGCCATATTTACGCTTTTGATCCGAAGCAAAACTCGAATCCCGAAGAGGCGTATTTTAACGGAATGGTGTTGCGCCTGCTGCGTTCGCTCGAATTTTTGAAATCGCTTCCGCAATGGAACGGTAAAGATTTGAAAGTTTCAGGCGGCAGCCAGGGAGGCTTGCAAACTATATGGGCGGCAGGATTGGATCCCGATGTCACTGAGGCTGACTCCTCAATAACATGGTGTTGCGATTTTGCCGGTCCTACGATAGGAAGGCTCGGCGGATGGCGTCCGCAATACGTCCCTGCGCTCGGGTATTACGATGCCGCAAACCACGGCAAGCGTATAAAGTGCAAAACGGTGATATCCAGAGCCGGTCTTGGCGACTACACATGTCCGCCGTCGGGACTTGCAGTGCTGTACAACAATATAAAAGCCCCCAAGAAAATAAAATGGGTGCAGGGTTCTACGCACGGATTTGTCCCCAAGAATCCCCAGCAATGGATTATTAGCGATAAATACGATAACTAATAGTTAAGCAACTCGCGCCCCAAAGCACAATTATTTAAAGGTGTAAAACAAAGACGAACCGTTAATGCGGTTCGTTTTTTTTGCAGATGTTAGATTTTAAGAATAGTCGAATCTGACAATTTAAGCCAGCATCATTGAATAATAAAACAGCCAAAGTATCGTTAAATAAGCGACGCGCCAACTCTCATACGTCAAAAATTCTATTTTTCTCAAAATTGTAGAATGAGGGGAAACACACCCCACCAAAGGCGACTAAATGGATAAAAAGGGAAGGGAAGTTTTTGCATACCTTTTAGTCCTCCACCAATAACAGACTCTATAAAGGTCGAAAAAAAAGCGCCCCAATAAAATGGATCCGCTTTTTAACAAATGGTGGAGATGGCGGGAGTCGAACCCGCGTCCTGAGCGTTTTCAACTATACCCTCTACATGCTTAGTCATCGGTTAATCTTTCGAAGCGCTTAGGTCGAGACTTCCTTCGCTTCGGCACCCGCCGGTTTGTGGCGGCAGCGCCCCCGACGGTTCAAGCGCTGCCCCTGTTCCCGATGTCGACGCCGGGCTTCCCATATCGGGAGTCTGAGAGCCGACGCGCCGCTTAATTAAGCAGCGATAGCGTATTCTTCGCCATTTATTGTTTTGTGTGACACATTTTTACGGAGCCAAGTGTCGTCTCCGGCATGCAAGCATAATTTACAACCCAAAGTCGAATTCCGGAACATCCCCGTATTTTCTTTTGGTTTTTATACCTACTTCTATTATGCTATCGTAAAATTCCTTCTAACTTTCAAGTATTTTTTGCTTATTTGCCAACTAAATGCGCGACTTTATCCTTGGCGCCAAAATCGTCACCAACATTCCTATGCATGCCATTGTTGCCAATGACCACCTCAGACTTGACGCATGCGCTATGAATCCGATTAGCGGCGGTCCCATTAAGAATCCGAAAAAGCCTATCGTCGACACAGTTGCTATCGCCATTCCCGAGCTCATTCTGCGCGATTTCCCAGCCATGCTATAACATATCGGCACAACTGTCGATACACCAGCGCCGACAAGCAAGAAGCCAAGCGACGAAATTAAAACGTCCGGATATACAACAGCCGCTATCATTCCAATAAAGACGAGAACTCCACTGCATTTCAGCACTTTCATTACGCCGTATCGCGTAATAAATGCGTCTCCGATGAATCTCCCGCCCGCCATCGCAGACATGTATGCGATATATCCAAAACGGCTCGTCTCGTTGTCCGCACCTATAATTTCCTTAAAATAAACCACGCTCCAGTCGTACATTGTGCCTTCGCAGCTCATGCACCCGAATGCGATAATCCCAAGGGTGATTATAAAAGGTGTGGGGGAAAAGATTGTGCGCTTTTTCCCGGCATCGGCCGGGTCCGGATCTGGCTTTATGTCTTCCGGGAGAATAAAATTCCGCGCTACAAGTGCAAAAATTATACTGAAAATGCACACTCCAACAAAATTTGAAAGAATGTCGACATTCCACGCCACAAGCACAGCGCTGATTATCCCGCCACAAAAGCCCGCCAAACTCCACAGTCCGTGAAATGACGCCATTATCGACCGTCCATAGACGCATTCGACACCGACAGCCTGTGTATTTATTGAAATATTATTCATATTTGCAGCCACCCCAAAAGCCATCAATGTCGCAAAAAGGGCAGTCGCAGAATTTGCAAACGCGAGGGCTACGAGTATGGCAGGGTAGAATATTCCGGCAATCAACGTTATTATTCTGCTGCCGAAGCGAGTCACAAGATACCCCGATAAAGCCATCGCGCAAACCTGACCCAGCGGCAATGCGAAAAGGATCCCCCCGAGCTCCGCTTCGTTTAGGTTGAGTTTAATCTTGACGTCTGCGATTCTTCCAGCCCAAGTCGCAAATACGATACCTTGGTTGAAAAAGAGGCAGCCAAGAGCGATTCGGTACACAATCGGGCTATAATTTAGTTTAGGTAGTTCCATTTTTAGGGGGCGAATTAGAGCATCGGTTTTACAGATTTCAACATTATTATATTTATAATTCGTAAAAAGTGTTTATATATAAAACCTTAGACGTATTTAGAGAAATTTGAATTTTTTTTCAAAAAAAAGCTTGCCAAATATACCGCCTATAATCCATATTATGAGGCTTAAAAATAACTCAAATGCTCAGGTGGTGGAATTGGTAGACACGTACGTTTGAGGGGCGTATGGCGAAAGCCGTGTGGGTTCGAGTCCCGTTCTGAGCACCAATTTAAGTTAACGCAAATGCGTTAACTTTTTTTGTCGCCGTTTTCGATTTCTTAATTTATATGGGTCAACACCAAAGGTTGTGGAATAGGTTGATTTTTTAGATTTGCCTTTCATAGATTCACCC
>ERZ857840.112-NODE-112-length-140725-cov-4.815263_pt1 | contig 140725 bp, 107 predicted proteins | sample MGYA00519760_ERZ857840 | MGnify/ENA primary metagenome ERZ857840 (study PRJEB31778, sample SAMEA3449371) | human gut metagenome | biome: human gut; feature: human-associated habitat; material: faeces | place: United Kingdom | collected 2010/2012 ... | reverse complement strand
GCGGTACTAGGATTGCAGAGGACGCAATCCAAGGACCGGCGTTTTTAGAAGGCCCGTGCAGGGGATACAGTTCGCCCAGGGTAGCAGGGCAGGGAGGCAAGGGCGGGCGGCGGGGACGGGATGTTTCAATTTCTACCCCGTTCCGCAAAATTTACCGTTGTGAACTACCGCCGGATATGGTACTATTTATGGAAAAGAATTTTTTGGGAATCTTAACAGAAATGTAGGAAAAGACAGGAGAGGAGAGAACGACTTGAGTACAAAAGAGCAGAAAGTAAAAGTAGATGCGGATTATTCCCTGATGCCCGTACCCGGGCACGCGCGCCGGAATATCGTGCCCCTGATTGCCATGCTGGGGATTGCGGCCATGGTGATCGCAGTGCGTACCGGGGATGCCAGCCTGACGGAAAAATTTGCGGAAAGCCAGGGACTGAGCATCATAACCGGAGCGGGAATGGTTATCGGCTCCTTCGTCAGCGGAGGTACGGCTACCCCCAACTTCGCCCGTTTCGCAAAGACACCGAAAGCGGCTGTCTGGACAACCATTATCGCCTTTTTCCTGGGGAACAGCCTGATGTTCTGCTTCGGCGCATTCAGCGGTGTGTATGTGGGCGGAAATGATATTTTTGAGGTTATGATCGCCCTGAACCTCACGCTGTTCGCCGTCATCGTACTGGGACTGAATATCTGGACCACCAACGACAACGCGTTGTATTCCGCAGGACTTGGCCTCTCCAATATTACAAAAATAAAGAAAAGCCCGCTGGTTCTCATTTCCGGCGCGCTGGGTACCATCACCGCTATCTGGCTTTATAACAACTTCACAGGCTGGCTGAACGTTCTCAACTGCACCCTTCCTCCGGTAGGCGCCATCCTCGTGCTGGGATTTTTCTGCCATAAGGAGGACTATGCCCAGGATAAGGAAAATACCCTGGAGGTGAACTGGTTTGCCATAGCCGGAGTCGTCCTGGGGGCAGTCATCGCCAATGTGGTGCCGGTGGGAATCGCATCCATCAACGGCATGGCTGTGGCCTGCATCTGTTACCTGGTGGGAGAAGCGGTAAATAAGAAAGGGAAATAAGAAATGCTGATTAAGAATATTCATCTGGAAAACAGTGTGGAATGTACGGACATCCGTATTTCAGACGGAGTTTTTGAAAAAATCGAATCCGGGTTAGATGCCCTGCCGGGAGAAGAGGTGATAGACGGAACCGGATGTATGATTCTGCCGCCCTTCATTGAATCCCATGTACATCTGGATACCTGCCTGACCGCCGGGGATCCGGTGTGGAATATGTCCGGAACTCTGTTTGAAGGAATTGAGTGCTGGAGTCAGAGAAAAGAGAAGCTCACCAAACAGGATGTGAAAGACCGTGCGGGAAGGGCGATCCGCATGCAGGCGGCAAACGGAGTACAGTTTGTAAGAACCCATGTGGATGTGACGGATCCCACACTGGTGGCTATGGAGGCCATGCTGGAACTGAGGGAAGAACTGAAGGACGAGATCACCGTTCAGATAGTGGCGTTTCCCCAGGAAGGTATTTTAAGCTATCCTAACGGAAAAGAGCTGATGGAAAATGCGGTGAAAATGGGAGCCGACTGTGTGGGCGCCATCCCTCATTTTGAATTCACGCGGGAATACAGTGTGGAATCCCTGAACTTTGCCATGGATCTGGCGTACCGCTATGACCGCCTGGTGGATGTACACTGTGATGAAATAGATGACGAAGCATCCAGAGGCCTGGAAACGCTGGCGGCGAGGGCCTACGAAATGCAGATGTTCGATAAGGTGACGGCGAGCCATACCACGGCCATGCATTCCTATAATAATGCCTATGTCAACCGGCTGATGAGGCTTTTGAAAATGAGCCGCATTAATTTTGTGGCGAATCCCCTTGTGAATACCCATCTGCAGGGACGCGTGGACACCTATCCCAAGCGCCGCGGCGTAACCAGGGTAAAAGAGCTTCTGGAGGCCGGCCTGAACGTTTCCTTCGGCCATGATGACATTTTCGACCCCTGGTATCCGCTGGGAACCGGAAATATGAGGGATACCGTGTTCATGGGCCTGCACGTATGCCAGATGATGGGCTATGAGGACATCATGAATTCCTATAAGCTCATCACACACAATGCGGCCCGTACCCTTCACCTGGGAGAAAGCTACGGAATCCGGGAAATGAATCCTGCTGATTTCATTATTCTGAACGGGGATAATTTCTACAATGCCCTGAATAAAAAGAGCGAAATCCTGTATTCCTTCCGGAAGGGAAAAATGCTTGCCAAAACCATTCCTGCGCAGACAGAAATCTGTTTCTGACAGCTGACGGAAGGTAAGTTAATATTGTCAAAGAGCCAATGCGGCTTTTGAATAACCCAATTAACTATTAAACTTATGAGGAGGAAATGTAATTATGGGTGAAAAGACCATGAGGCAAAAGCTGATTCTGGGCATTCAGCACACTCTGGCCATGTTCGGGGCCACCGTACTGGTTCCCGCGCTGACCGGGCTGAATACCTCGATCACACTGTTTTGTGCCGGCCTGGGTACACTGCTGTTCCATTGGATCACAAAGAAAAAGGTGCCCGTCTTCCTGGGATCCAGCTTCGCATTTATGGCGGGTATTATGGCCATTATCGGAGACTCCAGGATGGGGGATCCGGATTTTATGGACAAGCTGGCTTCTGTAAAGGGGTCACTGATTATCGCCGGCCTGGTTTATGTATTGTTCGCCGGCCTGATCAAGATTTTCGGATATGAAAAGGTGAACAAGCTGCTTCCCCCTATCGTAACCGGGCCTATCATCATTGTAATCGGGCTGCGTCTGAGCAGCACAGCCATCAGCAGTGCATTCTATTATAATGGGGAATTCAGCCTGAAGGCCGTACTGGTCACGGTGGTTATCCTGACGGTAGTAATATGTGTATCCATTTTCGCAAAGGGTATCTTTAACCTCATGCCCATTTTATTTGCCATCATTGCAGGCTACCTGGTATGTCTGCCTCTTGGCTTCTGTGATTTTACCGCAGTAAGGGAAGCACATTTCCTGTCCTTCATGGATAAGGATATTATGGCACAGCTGCTGTGCATAACTAAATTCAGAGCGGATGCCATCCTGGCTATCGCGCCTATCGCCCTGGTAACCATGATTGAGCATGTGGGCGACATTACTACCAACGGAGCGGTGGTAGGAAAGAATTTCATGGTGGATCCTGGAATTCACAGAACCATTCTGGGCGATGGTCTCGCTACCGCGTTGGCAGGCCTTCTGGGCGGCCCCGCCAATACGACCTATGGGGAAAACACCGGCGTTCTGGCTGTTACCAAGGTATACGATCCTTCCGTTATCCGTATTGCGGCGGTATTCGCCATGATTCTGGGTATCTTCGGAAAGTTCGGCGGCTTTATAACCAGTATTCCTTCCCCTGTTACAGGCGGTATCAGCATCGTTCTTTACGGTATGATTTCTGCGGTAGGTGTTCGTATCCTGATTAACTCCAGGCTGAACTTCGGCAACAGCCGCAACCTTCTGGTTGCTGCCATCATCCTTGTCCTGGGTATCGGCTGCGACAGCATTCCGGTATACGGAGCCGTTACTATTTCCGGCCTGGCGCTGGCGGCAGTTGTGGGAATTATTCTGGCATTCATCCTTCCTGAGGGAGAGGACAGTGTGCTGAGCTAAAAAGAAAAGGCAAAAAGGTATCGGAAGCGGCAGGAAAATCTGCGTTGCTTCCGGTACCTTTTTTAATTTTTGCGGCAAATTATAGTAATCCTATTTCTCTTTTATAGGTGTGATGGATAACGTATACCCTAATGGCGCCAGTACCTTGAGCAAGGTATCAAGCTGTGGTGTGGATTTCAGGCTTTCTATTCTTGCGATTGCGGGTTGTTTCACTCCGCTTAATTCAGCAAGTTCTCTCTGTGAATATCCTTTTTTCTCTCGTGCTTCGATCATTTTTCCTATGAGTTCCACCTCAAAATTAATTTTCTGCCGTTCTTCAGGTGTAACCCGGCTGTCGTCTGCCAAATATTCGGAAAAAGTATTGATTTCTTTCATGATTTGTCAGTCCTTTCTAAAAACTCTCTTAGATTTTTACGTGCCTTGTCAATCTCTTTTACAGGTGCTTTTTGCGATTTTTTTATATAGTAATGCAGCAAGACAAACTTATTATCCTTCCAATAGAAGAAGAAAATACGATTTTTTAAGGGGCGAAGTTCCCATATACTTCCATCGATATGTTTTACAATGGGACTTCCAATCCTGGTTCCGTATTCAGCGAGTGCTTTTAGATATGTGAGTATTTTTTCACGATTAATCTTTGCATCCTTATTGGTCTTTGCTTTTTCTTTTAATTCATCAAGATAATCTATAATATCAGAATGTCCATTTTTATCTTTGTAAAATTGTATGTCGAACAAATTACCATCCTCCTTTATTTGTATGATAACTTATTAGTTATCTGATGTCAATGTTTGTTTTATAATTATAATGTGTAGTTCTTTCTGTATTGACCAATAAAAAAGTATTGCCGGAGCGTATTTGGGAGCAGACGGACAAAATGTTCCGCCATGAACAAAATGTTCCAAAACGTCCTGTAATCCGGTCAGAACATTTTGCATGCCTCAGAATTTTCTGACAGTTGAAAAAGCTGAAAGAAGAGCCTTATACTTAGCCCTGTCGAACGGACATCCAAACAGCCGGAAAATAGGAAGGCGGAGAGGATGCCGGCAAAAGGATTGGAGGATAAATATGGAAAAGAGCACGGCAGGGATTATTGGCAGACAAAAGAAGCCCGGCGAAAAAAAGAAATACGGAAGAGGGGTTATTAAGGAAAATATGCAGATTTATGCATTGATGCTTCCTACCCTGGTACTGATATTTATTTTCTGTTACATACCCATGTACGGACTTGTGATAGCTTTTCAGGATTATGTGCCGGGGGCCCCGTTCCTGGGTGAAGGAGTAAAGTGGGTAGGATTAAGGTGGTTTGATAAATTTATTTCCGGCCACTATTTTTCAAGGCTGATAAAAAATACTCTTATCTTAAGCGGTCTGAATCTGCTGTTTGGTTTTACCGCACCGATTTTTTTCGCATTGCTGCTGGATCAAATCAAGCATACCCGTTTTAAAAAATTTATCCAAACAGCCAGCTATATGCCCTATTTTATTTCTACTGTGGTAGTGGCAGGCATGGTTATCTCGTTCATAGACACAGACGGGCTGGTAACAAATCTGCTTATGCTGCTGGGGTTTGACAGAAAGAATTATCATGTGGAGCCATCCGCCTTTCCATGGATATATACGATTACTAATGTATGGAAAAATTTCGGATTCGGAAGTATTTTGTACTGCTCCATTATATCATCCATCGATCCCGGACTTTATGAGGCGGCCAAGCTGGACGGCGCCAACCGCTGGCAGCAGGTCTGGCATGTGACTATTCCGGGACTGCAGGCAGTAATTGCCATCAACCTGATTACCACGGTGGGAGCTATCCTGGCTGCAAACTCCGAACTGATACTGCTGCTGTATACACCCGCTACTTATGATGTGGCAGATGTTATCGGCACCTATACTTACCGGCTCGGTATTCTGGAAGGGCAGTACAGCTATACAACGGCTGCAGGATTGTTCACAGCTGTCATCGGTTTTGCCTTTACCTATGCGGCCAATAAAATCAGCAATAAACTGACAGGTTTCGGTCTGTGGTAGAGGAAGGAGAAGGAACAGGGATGAAAAAGCAGAATAAAAACAAAATAAAAGAGGGTAACCGGACTGTAACGGCAGTCCTTTATATACTTGCGGCAATAGCGGCATTCATAACTCTTTACCCTATGTATTATGTCCTTATTTTATCGCTCAGTGAACCGGCCTATGCCGCAACCATGCGGGTTTATCTGGTGCCGAAGGGATTTAATCTTTCCGCCTTCCAGGTGCTGGTCACTGATATGAAAATGTGGAGGGCTTATGCCAATACGGTACTGTATGTGGTACCTACCACGATACTCATGATTGCCACAAGCACGGTAGTGGCATTCGGCCTGAATTATAAAAAGCTGATGGGAAGAAAATTTTTAACCATGTTTCTTCTGATCCCCATGTATTTTGCAGGCGGGACGATTCCCTCTTTTCTTCTTATCGTAAAACTGGGATTATATGACAGCCCGTTTTCCCAGGTTATTCCGGCCTGCTTCTCCATATGGAATATCATCCTGGTAAAGGCTTATTTCCGTTCCATACCGGAATCTCTGACAGAAGCGGCAAGGATTGACGGGGCCAGCCTGTTACAGGTGCTTCTTAAGGTATTTGTGCCTCTGGGGAAACCTATTTTTGCAGTGCTCGCGGTTTATACGATTGTGGGTGTCTGGAACAGCTGGTTTTCCGCCATGCTTTACCTTCCTCATACGGAGTGGCAGCCGCTTCAGATGTATCTGAGAAGGATATTGGTGGAATCCAAACAGACGCTGACACAGGTAATGGATGCGGCAACGGCCAAAGAGCTGGCCATGAGGCAGCTTTCCAATGCACAGCTGAAGTATGCCATGATTATATTTACGACACTTCCTGTGTTGTGTACCTATCCTTTTTTCCAGAAGTATTTTGTCAAGGGTATGGTATTGGGCTCCTTAAAAGAGTGAACGATTAAGATTTCATCCTTTTCCTTTCGGGGAAAAGATGTAATATATTGAATAAGAAGAAGGAGGAAGTTATGCAAAGAAAAAAGAAATTCCAGAAGGTATGGGCGGCAGTGCTGTCGGCGGCGATGATAGCGGGTACGCTTACAGGGTGTGCAAAAGAGTCCGGCACGGAACCCGGGGAAACCGGATCGGCAGCGGCGAGTGCTGCGGCGGAGGCCGGAGAGGAGCTGACAACTATCAAGATTCTTGGCGTGGACAACAAGGCCACGGATGATTCCGGAAATGCCGTTTATTTATCGGACTGGGTGAACGGGGACAGCAAGATGTGGCAGAAGCTGACGGACGATCTGGCTGAAAGAGGGCTTCGCCTGGAACTGGATCTGATTCCGGAGGATCAGTATGAAACGGTAGTGCAGACTCAGATTGCTGCGGGACTTACTTGTGATATCGTAAATATTAACGGAAGTACAAGCAATAAAAGGACAGTGGATTATAAAACACTGATGAATCTGGTTAAGCAGGGAAAGCTGGTTGCCCTGAATGATATCTGGGACAATTATTCCGACGGTACAGCCAAAGAATTTTTTACCACGGGGTTCGGATCGGAAGTGGAAAAATTGAATGTTATGGAGGATGGAAATATTTACTGGCTTTCCGCATGTACAATCGGGGACTATAATGGCGATGTATGGGGCGGTTTTACCGGGTCGATGATCCGGAAGGACTGGCTGGATAAGCTGGGTCTGGAAAAACCGGAAACTACGGACGAACTGTTTGAAGTGCTCTCTGCCTTCCAGACGCAGGATGCCAATGAGAACGGGGAGCCGGATGAAATTGTAACGGTGGACTATAACACATTCGGAAACGGTATCGCACAGTTTTTCGGACTGGGCACGCAGGCCTGTTTTGTGGATTATAATACAGGAAAGGCAACAAGCCCCTGGTACCAGGATGGCGTGAAGGATTATATTGCCTTTATGAAAAAGCTGTGTGATGCAGGCCTGCTGGAAACCTCCGGACAGGGAAATGAGAAAAAGGCTGAGAATAAGGTTTCCATGATCAGCAGCTGGTGGATATCCACCTGGGACGAACCGGGAGTCATTGTGAAAGAAGGACAGGCGGCGCCTTATTTTGTAGGGACACTCTGCCGTGGAGTGGAAGGGATCGATCCTCTTGTCACCAGACAGAACGGAATTCAGAAGGGAACTTATGAGTATGCGGTAACATCCAATGCAGATAAGGCAGCGATAGGAAAGCTTCTTGATTATCTGGCTAGTGAAGAGTATAGCGTGCTTTCCGAATTCGGTATTGAGGGTTATACCTATGAGGTAACGGAAGACGGCAAGAAAAAGAAATTACCGGCCAATGATATCAGTGAGGTACAGATTATGTCTAAGCTGCCGGCACTGTGGGTAAATAATTCCATTCTTCCCCGGGTAGAGGTGACGGATCGGGCACAGGAGCTGATTACCTGTGAGGAGGCCGGCCTTACGATGGGATATCCGGATACCGGCTTTAAAGAAAAGGCGGAGGTTATCAAGGATATCTATGAGAATGAAGAGAAATACAGCTATGCCATTATGGATACGGAAGCCAATCTCGCGGCGGCTACGGAAGAGGAAACGGAACGGATGACAGAAATCAAAGCGGATTTCGACACCTATTATCAGGAACTGCTTACCAAACTGATTTTGGGGCAGGCATCCATGGATGACTGGGATTCTTATATCAGTGACATGAAGGAGCTTGGCCTGGACGAATTAATTTCCATAACACAGGAAAGATATGACAGGGCACAGCAGTAGAATTTAGAATAACGGGAATAACGCCGGAGCGGAAGCACTTTAGTTGTTCCGCGTCCGGCGTAAGTGTATAATAGCTGTATCAATTCGGGGGATGGTGGGGTTATGTTTGGGTTTTGGGAAAATAAGTTTTTCAGGAATCTGTTTCTCACATTTTTCTGGCTGATGGCGGTGCTGATACTGGTTTTTGGTGGTATCATTTCCTTTCAGCTGGAAAAAGGAAGACAGGCGTCCGTACAGCAGGAGCTTCTGCGTAAGGTGGAACGGATGACACAGGCGGTGGATGAAAAGTTTTCTACGGTGGATATGATTGCCACTCAGATCGCATCCAGTACCTGGATTCGTTATGCAGGGACGCAGTCCGATATTTTGTATTCCCGGATGGATACTTTGAAAAAACAGGAAATTTCCCAGACAATAGGCAACGAGAACGATATTCTCAAAATTGCCAAATCCACTGCAGTCCTGTTCCCTCAGAAAAATATGGCTATAGACAGGGTATCCTTCTGGGAATGTGAAAGGTACTTTAATTCCGTAGGCCTGTATCCGGAGCTGTTGGATAAACTGATGGAGGCACTGAAGGGAAATTACAGTACCCAGGTACTGTATACCGATGAGCAGGTGAAAGCGGGCTATGACAATTTTATTATTGTGAAGCAGCTGCAGTATGATGACAAGCCGAGACAGGTTTTGCTTATCTATGTGGATGGAAAGCTGTTTGACAAGTTTATCAGGGACAATGTTTCAGACACGGTCCGGTTTGGACTGTCCTTTGACGGTATGCCTGTTTATGAATGGAACAGCAAAGATGCGGAGACCGCCGGGGAACAGATATTTGTGAAAGAGGTGCCCTCAGGGATGTACCGCTGGAATTATGAATTCACTGTGGATATGAGTTATATCAATGGAAGCGGGCCGGCGGCCTATTCTCTGATTTTAGGCTGCTGCGGCCTTTTGCTGCTTGCGTTCGCGGCTTCTTATCTTCTTGCCAGGCTGACACACAGGCCGATCAGCATCCTGGCAGAGCGGTTCGGAATGAAGAAGTCCCACCATGTATATGGCCTTGAAGATATCGAAAAATCCTATCAGGAGCTGAACACAGAAAAGGAAGGGATGGAATCCCTGGCCAATCAGTATTATGAAATTGGAAAGGATGATTTCCTCGGCAGCCTTCTGGAGGGAACCTGTGAAAAGGAAAAGATAAAGGAGCATATAAAGCAGTATCATCTGGGATTTCAGGAGGATATGGCTTATCTGATAATACTGCTTCCGTTTTGGGAAGAGAATAGACAGAAGGCATTTATCGGAGCTCTGCTGCAGCTTCAGCTGGATTGCTACAAGGACGGTTTTCCGGTGGCAATGTACCATACCCAGGGTATGTATTATCTGATTCTGCCCTCGGCGCAGGGGAAAGAAGCGCTGCTGAGAAAAACGGAGCAGCTGTGCATCATGGTGGATGAACTGCTTCCGGATATGGATGTGGAGCTGTATTTCGGGCGGCCCCATCATGGATTCCAGGGAATTCACAGGGCATATGATGAAGCGAGGGAAAAAATGCTGGGAGGAAACAATCCGGATAAAATCAGATATTACTATCCGCTGGAACTGGAAATAAAAATTATTAATTATATGAGGATTGGCCATTTTGAAGATGCGGAAGAAATCTGCAGACATATCAGGGAGGAAAACCAGAGAAGACAGCTGCTTCCCGGTGAAGCCCGGAAGGTTACGGGACTGCTTTTTGAGGTGTTCTACCGGTTTTCTGTGGACATGCAGTTCGAACTGCAGAGAGATACCTGTGGATATGCGGAAGCAGAAGAGGTTCAGGATGTGGATAACATGTGGGACGCATTGCTGGAAATCCTGGAGGCCCTGAAGAGAAGCTTTAATGAAAACCAGAACCTAAAGTCTCTGGGGTATGACATCGTGGAATATGTCAAAGCGCATTTTACCTCTTCCGGACTTTCCCAGCAGGATATTGCGGATCATTTCCGGGTATCCAGGCCTACGGTTTCCAAGGTCTTTAAGGAAACCATGAAGGTGAATTTTATTGATTACCTGCATAAGCTCCGCGTGGAGCAGGCCAAGATATTTTTTGAGCAGGAAAACTATAATGTTCCCGCAGTAGCACAGCTTTGCGGATATGAAAATGAAATTACCTTTAAGAGGGCATTTGTGAAAAATGAAGGAATGACGCCCAGAGAATATGTAAAAACAATGGATGGAAGGCTGCGCGATCCATCCATATGTTCAATGAAAAGCAGGAGAAAAGCGGAATGAATAAATTAAAAGCAGCGGGACTGTCCCTTAAGGGCAGCTATTGCCAGGAAGGGAAATGGTACGATATACCGGAGGAAGCCATAAATGACAATGGTTTTTTCTATGAGAAGGAAGGCGCGGCCTATTCCCTCAGGCTGACGGAAACGGAATATGGCTGCGATTACAGGCTGGAACAAAAGGCCTCTTGTAACACCAGGCTGCGTTTCCGGCTGCAGGGAGAAGGAGAGGAAGCTTTCCATGTGATTCCCTGCAATATTTACGGCGACAATAATATTGACCGGGTTAAGCCGGGAGAGTTCCCCAGTCTGACAGACAAATACCCGGGAACCCGGTTTTGTTCCCCGTTCTGGGCGTTCCGGGCGGACAGAGCGGCCATGCCGCTGACGGCAATGGTCATGGGAGAGCTCTCCGTGGGTATTTCCATAGATCCCTATTCCGATGTGCAGGGCGGATACATACACAACGGTATAGAGGCAGGCCTCCCTGCGCTGGTGGGAGTTTCCATTGGTTATGAAAATTTCCCTTCCACCTTTGTGGACAAGGGAAATGCAGGAGAGCCCACTTCGGAATATGCCTTGCAGGCATCTGCCGGAGGTTCCGTTTATCTGTATCCTCACGGAGGGAAAGAGGCAGTCCATCAGATGATCCGGGAAGAATACGGGAAGAGACATGAAAGGGCTGTTTATAAAAACAGCCTGCAGGAAGCGGCAGCCGCGATGGTGGATGCGTTTATCCGTCTGAACTGGAACGAGGAGTGGCAGGCTTATACGGATATGTCCTGTAAGCCGACGGAAAACACCGAACTGAAAGCATGGAGGCCGGTATATGAAATAGGCTGGACAGGAATCGGGGAGCTTGCCTGCCCTCTTGTGGCGGCGAAGGAACTGCTTCCGGTTTCCCGGGAGTCTTTTGGAAAGGCAAAAACAGGGGAAGAATTAATCGATCAGATAGTGGGGGCATATCATCCGGTTTCCGGCCTGCTGAACGATCTTGTGGCTCCCATTGATTCCTCCGGTTCCCTGGTGAACGGGTGGTGGATCTGGTATCATATAGCCTCTGACTGCCATTGTGCCTATAACAATGGAAAGGCGGTTCATGAAATCCTGAAAACAGTCTGTTTCCTGAAAAAGAGAGGGAAGGCCTATCCTGTAAACTGGCTGGATACCTGTCTTAAGGTGCTGGATACCATGTGTATGCTTCAGGGGGAAGATGGAAATTATGGTTATACATACAGTACGGAGGAGAAAAAAGTGCTGGACTGGGACGGTTTTGCCGGCTGCTGGTTTCTTCCCTGTATGGCTTATGCCTATTCACTGACTGGAAAAGAAGCCTATCTGGCAAGCGCCCGGAAAGCTGAAACCTTTTACCGGAAATATGTAAAGGAATTGAATTGCTACGGAACACCCATGGATACCTGGAAGGCGGTGGACGAAGAAGGAAATCTGGCGTTTATCCGCGGTACAAGGCTTCTTCATGAAATAACCGGAGAGAAGGAATATCTGGAGGATTTGGAGAGCGGCGCCTGTTACGAATATTTGTGGAGATACGGTTTCCGGACGAGACCGGAATACGCCCCTGTAAATAGCGGCTGGAATGCCTGCGGGGGTTCTGTCACCAGTATATCCAATCCCCATATTCATCCGATGGGGGTGATCGCAGATGATGATTTACGATATCTGGCAGATCAGACCGGAGATGAATATCATCGTTCCAGGGCGGATGACAGTACGGCCTGGCTGATGCAGAACCTGGAGTGCTATCCTGAGAAAACCGGATACGGAAGGTATGGAGTGGTTTCCGAACGCTGGTGCCCCAGTGACGGCCTGGTAACCGAAAGGTACAGTGACGGTACGCCCTATAGTTCCTGGTTTACCTATAATATGTGGTCGGCTGCCAATATCCTCGAGGCCCTGACAGACATTATCGGCAAAGAAGTGTAAGGCGTTTGGAACGGAATCAGAAAGGTTTGGGTTTGTAAATGAAAATTCAGAAATTGAATAATAACTGGCAGATGAGAATAGCCGGTGAGGATATCTGGCTTCCGGCCAGGGTTCCCGGTTCCATTTACCAGGATCTGACAGATGGCGGAAGGCTGGACGACCCTTACTGGAGGGATAATGAAAAGAAGGCCCTGGCCATTATGGAGAATCATTTTGTATACCGGTGTGTTTTCCGGAAAGAGGAAAAGGAATATTCCGAAGCAATTCTGCGGTTTGAAAGCCTGGATACTCTTACAGAGATACATCTTAATGGAAGAAAACTGGGAAATACGGAAAACATGCACCGTATTTATGAGTATGAGGTGACAGATATTCTGGCGGAAGAAAATCTGCTGGAGATTTTCTTCCGCCCGGCACTTTCCTATATCCGGGATTGCCAGGAAAAGGTACGGGCAGAAGGCTGTATCGATGCCATGGACGGCTTTGCCCATATAAGAAAGGCTCATTCTATGTTTGGCTGGGACTGGGGGCCCAGGATTCCTGATGGGGGGATTCTCAGGGATGTGACTGTGTGTTACAGGGATGCTGCCTGGATAGAAGATGTCCATATCAGGCAGAGGCATGAAGAGGGATATGTGACACTGGCCATTCAGGCAGAGATGGGAAAAGGCGGCAGGGAAGACCTTCCTATATTCTATGAGGTATCGGTTACGGCTCCGGACGGTGCAAAACACAGGGAAACAGGCTCACCCCGTGAGATCAGGATAGACAACCCTATGCTGTGGTGGCCTAACGGCCTGGGCAGTCCGAATCTCTATGAAGTGGAAATACGGCTGTTTGCGGGGGACAGGCTTCTTGATACCTGGAAAAAAAGAATCGGTCTGCGCACCATAACCATACGGCGGGAAAAGGATGCCTATGGAGAAAGCTTTGCCACGGAAGTCAACGGGCAGCAGGTTTTTGCCATGGGTGCCGATTATATCCCACAGGATAATATTTTCGGGCGGATCCGGGAGGAACGCACCAGGAAGCTGCTGGAAAGCTGTGTTATGGCTAACTTTAATACCATCCGCGTATGGGGCGGCGGCTATTATCCGGAAGATTATTTCCTGGATCTCTGCGATGAACTGGGGCTTATGGTCTGGCAGGATTTTATGTTCGCCTGCGCAGTTTACGAGCTTACCGATGCCTTTGAGGAAAATATAAGGGCGGAATTTGCCGACAATATCCGGAGGATGCGCCATCATGCATGCCTTGCGCTCTGGTGCGGCAATAATGAAATGGAAATGTTCGTGGCCGGCGGCGGATGGGGAAATACGCCAAAACAGATGAGTGATTATTTTAAGATGTATGAATACATTATTCCCAAAATGCTGAAGGAATACGATCCGGATACCTTTTACTGGCCGGCAAGCCCTTCATCCGGAGGAGGCTTTGATGATCCGAACTGTTATGACCGGGGAGATGTGCATTATTGGGATGTTTGGCATGGAGGAAAGCCCATAACGGAGTTTCGGAAATTTTATTTCCGCTATCTCTCCGAATTCGGCTTCCAGTCGTTTCCCACGATGAAAACCGTGGAAAGCTTTACCCTTCCCCGGGACAGAAATATTTTTTCTTATGTTATGGAAAAGCATCAGCGTAATAATTCTGCGAATGGCAGGATAATGACTTATATGGAACAGGAATACCTTTATCCCACGGACTTTGCGATCCTGCTGTATGCTTCTCAGATGCTTCAGGCCGAAGCGATAAAAAATGGAGTGGAGCATCTGCGCAGACACAGAGGACGCTGTATGGGAGCCGTTTACTGGCAGCTGAACGATATCTGGCCGGGGGCTTCCTGGTCTTCCATTGATTATTACGGCAGATGGAAAGCGCTTCATTATTATGCAAAAAGATTCTTTGCCCCGGTGCTGCTTTCCTGTGAGGAAGAAAGCCGGATGACACAGGAGCGGAATATTAACGCGGAGAAGCCGGATTTCAGAAAGTCTGTAAGATTCAATATTTCCAATGAAACCTTTGAAGAAAAGCATATGGAAGTTTCCTGGACAGTGAGAGATGCCGGCGGCGGGGAACTGTGCGGAGAGAATATAATTCTTACCATCCCTCCTTTTTCCTCCGAATGGACACGGAAATGGGAGCTTCCCGATCTGGATGCGTCCAGGGAATATGTAAGCTATTCTCTGAGAGAAAACGGTGCCGCAGTTTCACAGGGAAGCGTATTATTTACCATGCCGAAGTATTTTGAGTTCATGGATCCCGGGCTGACTGTGAGCAGCGATGGGGATATAATAACAGTGCAGGCGGAATGTTACGCCAAGGGTGTAGAAATCAGGAATGAGAATGAGGATCTGATTTTATCCGATAATTATTTTGATATGGACGGCGGGGAAAAAACAGTGCGTATTCTTTCCGGCAAGCCGGATGGGTTAAGAGTAAGAAGTGTCTATGATATCCGCTGATGTGAGAATCGGAAGTATTCTATACTGAAAAATACAACAGACCGGGGCAGCTAACGTGATTGTAATCACAGCTGCCCCGGTCCGTTTTTTTTACTTTTTATTTCGTATAATTATATCACCGGAACTGCATTCCACGCGGATCCAATTTTCATATTCTTTCTCAAAGGTATAGTAAACCTCACCCAGTTTGTGGTCGGCCACTTTGATTTCACCGTAGTCGGTCTTTAAATCATAACCGTAGCTTTCCGACGATGCAGGGGCGATATCCACATAACCATAGTCGGATTTGACGGTAAGATTGCTGAAGAGGAAAGCGTCTGCGGTCATATTCCCGCTGCTGAGCTTAAGGCTGGCATCGGATGCGAAAATCTCATTCAAATCCACATCACCGTAATCGCTGTCGGCGCTGAACCGGCCCAGTGAGGAATTGCTGATTTTCAGTTTGCCGCTGCTTAAGGAAAGATCGGTAACAGCGGTGATTGCTGAATTAGCCAGGCTGCAGTCCCCATAATCATTGGATACCTTCAGGCTTTCCCCGTTCAGGTTTTCCGCCTTGAATTTGCCGGAACTCAGTTTCATATCCATATTGGTGCAGGAAATATCGCTGAGAGAGACATCCCCATAATCATTTACCATGGTAAGCTCCTTTGCCTGAAGTCCGGATATTTTGGTGGCTCCGGAAGAGGTGGATACATACAGGGACGTAAAGTAAGTATCCGCAGGGACATAAACAGTCACATATTCTTTGGCGGAAGGCCAGCTTCCGGAGAAGGTCATATTGAAACCGGAAAGGAACATTACCGGGCTGCTGTTATTTCTCTTGCCGTCCCTTACCATAAGCTGTCCGTCCTTAACCTGGATAACAGGGGGATTCCAGGCGACAAGCTGGTACTCCACGCCATAGTGGTCGGATGGCTGAATGCTGATATCCGCATAATCGATTTTAATATCCAGGCTGGTAAAGGCCTCCAAATCATTGATGGTATCGGTAAGGACTGAGGGGCCGTTCTCGGAATTTCCATAGCTGTTGGCAGAAAAGACGGTCAGCCCTTTTCCCGGCTGGTAGCCTATACCGTTGAAACGGCCTCCAAACACCCATCCGAGAACCGACAGAAGCAGACCGGCGGCACAAAGCACAGCGCAGGAAATGAAAAATTTATTACGTTTACGCATGACGTTCTCCTTTCTTTTTTAAAATATTCCCGAAAAGGCGTACCAGGTTGATTAAGACATAGCGGCAGAGCTGGAATACACCATATACGGCGAGAAGCCCCAGTCCGGTACAGAACAGTCCTGCGCCAAGGCAGCTGATCGCGGTGGCGGGAGCAGAAAAGAGTACGGTGAAGCTGGCGGCAACGGCAACCGGCCCGCATATCAGGAAAGCAAAGGCGGCCATCGCAAGAGCGGCGAGTACCATCAGTATGCAGAGCAGGAACATGATGAGTACACATAGAAGCATCAGTGCAAAGGGAAGCGCGATGGGAACGGCGCAGACGGCAAGTATGCCGATCCAGAGGGCGTTCATATTTCTGCGCAGGCCCTTTTGCGGGACAGAGGCCTTATGAATGGCCATATTGGTAATTATCTGTTCGGCCGCGGTATCAGGGCTTCCCAGATCCTGGATGGCCTGCTGTTCCCTTTCCGGCCCTGCATCTTCAAAATATTCTGTAAAATAGTCCATAGCCTCATTAAAATTTTCTTTTGGCAAAATCCGAAGCCGCTTTTCCAGCGCGTTCATATATTCGGTCCTGTTCACTTTTCCTCACCTCCATAGGCAATTTCGTTTATAGCATCCACATACTTTTTCCATTCGTTATCCAGATATTCACAGGTTCCCCGTCCGTCCGGCGTTATTTTGTAATATCTCCGGTTGCGTCCCTGGAATTGCTGATCGTAGGTATCCACCAGACCATTTTCCTGGAGTCTTTTTAAGATGGGATAAAGAGTGGAGTCTTTGGTATTGGAAACGGTTTTTAACTGTTGGCTGATTTCGTAGCCGTAGCTGTCGTCTCTGGAGACGACGGATAAAATCAGGAACTCCAACAGCGGCGTGCTGAGTGGATATATCATATAATCCCTCCTTTAGTATATATTTTCTGTAGTTATATCTATGAATTAAGCATATTATATAATGTATAATATATACTGTCAACACATATAAGAAATTCTTAAGCTTCTTAAGGAAAGCTTTGGAAAGCCCGGCATAAAAATGAAAGGCTCGGACATATTCCTGTCCTTCATTTCATAATGTATATAAGACAGTGGCTGCAAAGGATTTTGACAGTCACTTTCCAGGACAAGATAAAGGAGTGGGAATGTGTTTGAGACAAAGAGCATCAGAGAAACATGTGTACAACTGGACAGTGATATAGACAAAGGACTGACAGAAAAGGAAGCCGCGAGGCGTTATGAGGAGAACGGAAAGAATGAACTGAAGGAACCGCGGAAAAAGACGGTGGTGGAATCCTTTCTGGAGCAGCTGAATGATCCGCTGATATATGTGCTTCTTGCCGCAGCTGTTATCTCCCTTCTGCTTCATGAAATCAGCGATGCTGTGATCATTGCGGTGGTGGTGCTTATGAACGCTGTTGTCGGTATGATTCAGGAGGGAAAAGCCCAGAAGGCCCTGGATTCCCTGAAGAAGCTGACAAGCCCTCATGCTTATGTGATCCGGGAGGGTAAGGAAAAGGAGATTCCGGCTTCGCAGCTTGTGGTTGGGGATATTGTATGTCTGGATGCGGGCTGCCAGGTTCCCGCGGACCTTCGTCTTACCAGAACAAGCAGTCTGAAGGTGGAGGAATCGGCGCTGACGGGGGAATCGGTTCCTATTGAAAAGGATGCTTCCTTTATCGCAAAAGGGGCAGGAGGCGGCTTACGCAGAGAGGCTTATGAGGAAAAAGGGCTGGAAGCCGCCGGAAAAAAGGCCGCAGGAAACAGAAAGGATACTCATATTCCTTTAGGGGATCGGTATAATATGGCTTTCATGTCCACCATTGTGACCTATGGCAGAGGGGAAGGGATTGTGACTGCCACAGGTATGGATACGGAGATCGGAAAAATCGCATCCCTTATTAATGAAAGCCATGAAGAGCTCACGCCTTTGCAGAAGAGGCTGGGAGAACTGGGAAAAATATTGAGCCTTCTGTCTCTGCTTTTGTGCGCGGCCCTCTTTATGATAGCGCTGCTCCAGAAACGGAATCTGATTGAAATGCTGATTACTGCCATATCCCTGGCAGTGGCGGCGGTGCCCGAGGGGCTTCCCGCAGTAGTTACCATCTGTCTGGCCCTGAGTGTCACCAAAATGGTAAAGGTACATACGATTGTCAGGAAGCTTCCTTCCGTAGAGACGCTGGGGGCGGTGAGTGTGGTATGCTCCGATAAGACCGGCACCCTGACCCAGAATAAAATGACGGTGGAGAGCTGTTTTACAAACCAGAAGATTTTCGGGAAAAAGGATCTGGGGAAGGAAGAGCATAAAGAATTTTTAAAGGGGATGACCCTGTGCAATGACGGTGTCCTGGAAGGGGGAGAACGCATTGGGGATCCCACGGAGCTGGCTCTGCTTGATTTATCTGCCCGTTTCGGAATGCGCAGGGATGAACTGGAAAAGGAATTTCCGCGTACCAAGGAGCTGGCCTTTGATTCCAACAGGAAAATGATGTCTACCTTTCATCAGAGAGGAAACCAGACAGTTACTTATACAAAGGGGGCGCCGGATGAGGTGCTGAAAAAATGCAGCAGCGTTCTGCTCTACGGCAGGACGGTCCCTTTGACGGAACAGCAGCGAAAACAGATCAGGCAGGCGGTGGAGAGCATGTCTTCCCAGGCATTGAGGACTCTGGCGATCGCCATGCGGGCCGGCGGCAGCGGCCCGGTGGAGGAAGGCCTCACCTTTGTGGGTATGGTGGGAATGAAGGATCCGGCCCGGCCGGAGGCAGCCGGTGCGGTAGCACGTTTCCGGGATGCGGGGGTATCTACGGTGATGATCACAGGGGATCATGTGGATACTGCCTTTGCCATAGGGAAGCAGCTGGGGATAGTAAGCCGCCCGGAGCAATGTCTGACCGGGGAGGCTGTGGCACATCTGGATGAGGAACGTTTTCTGCAGAAGCTGGATACCGTGCGGGTGTTCGCAAGAGTTTCTCCGGAACATAAAGTACGCATTGTAAAGGGCTTTAAGGCGAAAGGGAATATTGTGGCAATGACGGGGGACGGCGTCAATGATGCCCCGTCCCTGAAGGCGGCGGATATCGGGATTGCAATGGGAATGACGGGAACAGATGTGGCGAAGCAGGCCTCGGACATCATACTGACGGACGATAACTTCGCTACGATAGAAAAAGCCATTGTGGAAGGGCGCGGAGTCTATGAGAACATAAAAAAATCCGTTATTTTTCTCCTTTCCTCCAATTTAGGGGAAATCATGACCATGTTCCTCGCCGTGCTGTGCGGCCTTGCCTCGCCTTTGAAATCCAGCCATATTCTCTGGATTAACCTGATTACCGATTCCCTTCCGGCACTTGCCCTCGGGGTGGACAACAACGATGCGGACGGACTGATGAGACGGCCTCCCCGTGATCCGAAGGAGAGCCTGTTTGCCGGAGGCGGCCTTGCCTGTACCTGTTTTTACGGACTGCTGATAGCCGGGATCAGCCTTGCGGCCTTTTTTACCATCCCCTATGCGGTGATACTTGAGAGGCAGATTCCTCTTACCATAAATAATTTTGCGACAGTGCTTCAGCATGAAGCCATACTCAACCGGGCACAGACCTATGCCTTTACGGTTCTGGGCATGTCCCAGCTGTTTCATGCAGTGGGGATGAGGGATGTGAGAAAATCGATATTCAAGATGAAACATTTTGACAATAAACTGATGATCGCTGCCTGTGTCCTGGGATTCCTTCTCCAGTTTGCCGTAACGGAAATACCATTTCTTACAGCGGCCTTCGGGACGGCCCATCTGACCTTAAGAGAGTGGCTGCGCCTCGCATTTCTGGCCTCGTTTCCGCTGCTGGCCCATGAACTGATGATCCTGTTTTCCTTTGATTTCGTGCGGAAAGGGAACAGGAAACAGAAGCTGTCGGCAAAAACGGCTTCGGAGTACATGCTGTAAAAAACTTAATCAGAAAAGATATGTGCCGATATTATACAGTGGTCCGAATTTTCTAAAACTGCTCCCGGTCCGGCGATCGGGAGCAGCTGAAGAAATCCGGGATGTTATTTCATTTTTTTAATCCTTTCCAGTAAATCTACAATCAGCCTGGCCTCTTCTTCATCCAGCTGGCGGATATATTGGATTGCCCTTTGCTGTATTGGCGTGGTGTGTTCTGACTCGTTGAAGAATTCCATTGGTGTTACACCCAGATAATCACAAATATAAAGAAATTCCGGCATAGAAGGCAAAGCACGGCCGGAGGCAATACTATGGATATAACTGGTGCTGTGTCCTAATTCTATACTCATTTTTCTTTCCGGAACATCCTTCTGGAGTCGAAGCTCGGTAATTCGGTCACGAATAAATTTTTCATCCATTATCATCGGCCTCCTCCCATGTGATAATCATAATATACGTCAAGCTTATTTTCGAATATTTATAGCGTCTGATATTGTTGAAACATACGCTGATATCGTCTATAATTGTTAAAGAAAGATGCATATAATATACATATGCCATAGGAGAAATTACAATGAACAAAAAGAAGATCTACAAAAAGGTGGCTAAAGAATATGGAGTGAGTGTACAGGAAGTGAAACAGGAGATGCAGACGGCTCTGAAATATGCATACGGGAATACACCTGATGACGGTGTGACAAGAAAGTGGCAGAAGAAGGTCCCCAGCAAAGCGGAAGTACCCACTCCTGACGAACTGCTGCGTTACGCCAGAAGAAATTACAATGAAATATAAAGCATATTCGGTGTGTCTGATTCATTTCATCATTTTTTTGTTTAGTTCCATAAAGATAAGAAGCCTCCACAATTTGTGGAGGCTTCTTATCTTATGAGGGGGGAGATAGTTTTCAACAATATTTATAAGTTGTTGTTCATCTATCTGTCATTTATGATACCGGAAAAATGTGTCCGAAGTGTGTCATAATTCAAAAAATCCTATAAAGATTATGAAGGAATTCTTTAGATAATCTTAATTGAGTAAAAACACTCCGTTAGGGGAAAATGATATATAAAAAAACAGAAAATAAAACTGACTAACTATTTACAAAAAGTCAGTCAGTTGCTATAATACACAAAAAGGCAGTAAGGCAGGTGACAGGATGAGGATAAGCAAAGAACCGGAAGTACGCAGGGCAGAGCTGGTAAAAGCCGCCCGGGAACTGTTTGACAGGAACGGGATCAAGAATACCCAGGTCAGCCAGATCGTGGATAAGGTGGGAGTGGCCAAAGGACTTTTTTACTACTATTTCAAGTCAAAGGATGAGATTGTAAACGAAGTGGTAAAGGAGGTTATGTCGGAGCTCAGGGAAGATTCCGAAAGAATCCTGGCCGATGAATCTCTTACTTTTTATCAGAAGGCATCGGAGTTCATTGTGCTGTATATGCATATGATTGATCAATTTTCCGGTGATGAAGAGAAGAATCTGGCTAATATGCTGGAGGTGATTTCCGGCAATTCCATCGCCCAGGATGCCAATGAACTGCTGCAGCGGCAGATAAACCGCCTGTTGGAGGAAGGGGTAAGGGACGGGGTGCTTACGATAGACTATCCTGAGGAAACGGTGCGGACTCTTATTTTAGGGCTGCTTGCCCAGTCAAGGAAACAGCTTCTTTCCATGGAGCAGATCATAACCATTATTGAGCAGGCCATGCACTTGCCTGCAGGTTCCCTGAAAAAGGGAGGAGGAGTATAATATGACACAATACAGCGAATCGTTGGATGCGGTAGTAAGCGGGTTACAGAGCAGCCGGACAGAAGGGCTGACAAGCACCCGGGCAGAGGAACGTCTCCGGGAATATGGCCCTAACCAGCTGCGGGCTAAGAAAAAGAAAACGAATCTGCAGCGTTTTTTTGAGCAGTTTAAGGATGTGATGATACTTATTCTGATCGCTGCGGCTGTCGTTTCTTTTATTGTGGCGTGCAACGGACATGAAACATCTGAATTTTTTGAACCGCTTCTGATTCTGCTTATTGTTATTCTCAACGCCATCATGGGAATGGTGCAGGAAAGTAAGGCGGAAAAGGCCATGGAGGCCCTTCAGAGCATGTCGGCGCCTCATGCCAGGGTTATCCGTGACGGCAAGGAAGTGGTAATCGATGCCGTGCAGGTGGTGCCGGGGGATATTATTCTTGTGGAAGCCGGTGATAATATACCTGCCGATGCCAGACTGATAGAATCGGCCAGCCTGAAATCGGAGGAATCCGCGCTTACAGGGGAATCGGTTCCCAGTGAGAAGGACGCTTCTCTTCAAATAAAGGAAAACGCTCCTCTGGGAGATCGGGCCAATATGATTTATTCCGGCTGCAGCGTGGCTTACGGACGCGGCCGGGCTGTCGTGACAGCCACCGGTATGAATACGGAGATGGGACATATTGCAGGCCTTCTGGAAGGGGAAAGCGATACACAGACTCCCCTGCAGCAAAAGCTGGCACAGCTGGGCAAATATCTGGGATTTCTGGCTATTGCCGTATGTGCGATCATTTTTGTGATAGGCCTGATTGACGGTATTCCGGTTATGGAAATCTTTATGACAGCGGTTTCCCTTGCGGTATCAGCCATTCCTGAGGGGCTTCCCGCAATTGTTACCATCGTTCTGTCTATCGGCGTCCAGCGGATGGTAAAGCAGAACGCCATCATCAGAAGGCTTCCCGCCGTGGAAACACTGGGGAGCGCGTCTGTTATCTGTTCTGATAAGACAGGAACCCTTACCCAGAACCGGATGACCCTGGTTAAAGCCTATGATGCCGCAAGCGGCAGCCTTACCGATGTTTCGGGACAGGATTCCCCTGAGATCAAAAGGCTTCTGGAGTACGGCTCTCTCTGCTGCGACGGCTCGGTTATTGAAAAAGACGGAGAGGTCCAGCATATCGGAGATCCTACGGAAACCTGTATCGTTTATGCAGCCATGAAAAACGGAAGCCCCAAGGAAAAACTCGCGCAGGAATATCCCAGGCTTACCGAGCTGCCCTTTGATTCCGACAGGAAACTGATGACGGTGGTGTGCAGGATAGATGGAAAAAATGTGGTGATTACCAAGGGCGCCTTTGATTCCATGCTTCCTATCTGTACCTCAGGAGATATGGATAAAGCACAGGAGCTGGTAAACTCCATGAGTTCCGACGCCCTCCGTGTGCTGGCGATCGGCTGTAAGGAGATTGATGAGGTGCCTGAAAACCCGACCATACAGGAGCTGGAAAACGGCCTTACCTTTATGGGACTGGTGGGCATGATTGATCCGCCCCGTCCGGAAGTACGTGACGCGGTTGCCGTCTGCAGGAAGGCGGGTATCAAGCCTGTGATGATTACCGGGGACCATGTGGTTACCGCTTCTGCGATTGCCCGGGATCTGGGGATCCTGGAAGAAGGAGATAAGGCCATTACCGGTGCGCAGCTGGGAGAAATGAGTGAAAAGGAGCTTACCGAAAAGGTGCGCCATATATCCGTATATGCCAGAGTGTCTCCGGAGGATAAAATCCGTATCGTGAAAGCATGGCAGGATCAGGGTGAGATTGTCGCCATGACCGGTGACGGCGTGAACGATGCGCCTGCGCTGAAGGCGGCCGATATCGGCTGTGCAATGGGAATTACCGGAACGGACGTGGCAAAAGGCGCGGCAGATATGACGCTGACGGACGATAACTTTACCACGATTGTATCCGCAGTGAAGGAAGGCCGGGGAATTTACGGGAATATCAAACACGCAGTTGCCTTTTTGCTGGGAACCAATATCGGAGAGGTGCTTACCGTATTTCTTTCCATGCTGTTCTGGAAGCAGAGCCCGCTCCTTTCCATGCAGCTGTTATGGATTAACCTGGTAACCGACAGCCTTCCCGCCATTGCGCTGGGAATGGAAAAGGTGCCTGACGATGTGATGGAGAAGAAACCCAAGCCGAAAAATGAGGGAATCTTCGCCCATGGGCTGGGAGTCCGGATTGTGCTTCAGGGTGTTATGTTTGCGGCGCTGACCTTATTCGGCTTCTGGCTCGGCTGGAACGAAACCGGCACGATAGAGGCCGGACGTACCATGGCTTTTATGGTATTGGCAAGCACACAGGTATTCCATGCCTTTAATATGCGTTCCAACCATTCCCTTTTCAAAACCGGCTTCTTTACCAATAAATATTTGAACGGCGCGGCGGCGCTGTCCCTGTTCCTGATTGCGCTGATAACCTTTGTCCCTCCGTTTGCCCTTGTGTTCGGCCTGACAGCCCTTCCCGGACATCTGTATCTGATTGCCCTGGGACTGGCGTTAATTCCTATTATTGTTCTGGAAATTGCCAAGGCGGCAGGAATGATTAAGCATCATCAGTAAAGCGGTTTTTACTGGCACAGGCTGCCGGAGCAGTCAATGTCCGGCAGCGGGCGGGGGGAAATACAGGTATGGATATGGAAACATGGTTCGCCCCGGCGATAGAGCTGGGGCAGCTGGTCAAAGAGTACCGGGAGGCGGCGCCCGGGGAGAAACAGAGGCTGGAATGGCAGATCAGAAATTCGGATTATCTTTCCCGGCTGCATATTCTGCAGAGCTACAGCGGAGCCGGTTTTTTGCAGGGGCTTCTTCCAGAAGAGAAAATCAATGTGATCAGAAAAGATTTTTTTATGAATCCGGCAACGCCGTCTCCGCAGCCGGAAGGAGAAAGACATTATCAGATGCCTTATCACCGGCATGATTACCTGGAGCTTATTTTCGTGCTGCGGGGAAAATATGTCCAGTCCATAAATGGGGTTCTGCATGAGCTGAAAGCCGGAGAGGTTTGTATGCTCAATCCGAATGTGATTCACAGGGATGAAATATCCGGGATGGAGGACAGGGTTTTGTTTATGGGCTTGTCCTCCGGCTTTTTGAAAGGCGAACTGACCCGGTTTTTTGCGCCTCATCCGGAAATAGCCGCATTTATGGAAAACCAGTACGGCCGCACGGATCAGCAGTATATCTGGTTCGGACGGAATGATTTCGCACCGGTGCAGGCTCTTCTGGAGCAGATTGTGGAAGAGGATGAAAGGAAGCTTCCGGGGCATCATCTGGTGATAAAAGGATATCTGGTCCGTCTGTTCGGGCTGTTGGCGGAAAACCATAATTACGTCTGTCATTATCAGAGCCGAAGCGAGATTGAGGAAAACCTGGTGGCTGAAATATTGAAGTATATGGAGGACCATCTTGCCGATGTGGACAGGACGGGCCTTGCCGCGTTCTTTCATTTCAATCCGGATTATCTGAACCGTTTCCTGGTGCGTATGACCGGAGAAAATTATTCTTCCAATCTTCGGCGGATACGGCTGCAGCGGGCGGCAGAAGAGCTGAAGCACACGGATAAAAGTGTCAATGATATTATCCATGGGCTTGGGTTTTCCAATAAAGGACATTTTAACAGGATGTTTTCTGAAATGTACGGCATGCTTCCCGGTGCATACCGTAAGGAACAATAACAAAATATTAGAGATTCCCAAAAGAGAAAACAGGGTGGTTAGATTTCAGAAAGTCTGAATCGGTAACCACCCTGTTTTTGTCTATCTGTTCATGATACTGAAAAGCTCCTTGTACGGTGCTATATTTGGTGTACAGAATATACAAAACAAAAAGAAGGAAAAGGAGGAAGGAATGGACAAAATAACTTTTTTGGGAGCGGGAAGCACCGTTTTTGCCAAAAATGTGCTGGGAGACTGTATGATGACGGAGCCTTTACGGGAATTTGAGTATGCACTGTACGATATTGATCCGGAGCGTCTGGAAGAATCTTATCTGATGCTTTCGAATATCAATAAAAATTCCAACGGGCAGAAAGCGAGGATCGTCAAATACAGGGATCGCCGCGAAGCGCTGCGGGGAGCCAGGTATGTGATCAATGCCATTCAGGTGGGCGGATATGAACCCTGTACGGTGACGGATTTTGAAATTCCGAAAAAATACGGTCTGCGCCAGACTATCGGGGACACGGTGGGAATCGGTGGGATTTTCAGGGCGCTGCGTACGATTCCTGTGATGCTGGACTTTGCGGAGGACATGGAAGAGGTCTGCCCGGACGCCCTGTTTTTAAACTATACGAATCCCATGGCCATGCTCACAATGGCCATGCTCCGGGCATCCTCCATAAGGACGGTTGGAATCTGCCATTCCGTTCAGGTGTGTGTGCCGCAGCTGCTTTACCGGCTGGGACTGCCCCAGGATCATGTGAAGTACAGGATAGCAGGAATCAATCATATGGCCTGGCTGCTGGAGATCACGCGGAACGGAGAGGACTATTATCCGGAAATCAAAAGGTGCGCGAAGGAAGGCCCTGTTTACAAACCCTATACGAAAGAAATGCTGAAGGATTATCCTCAGCTGCTGTATCCGGATTATGAGTTTACGCCTGAGAAGCATGATGATCTGGTCCGTTTTGAAATCATGAAGCAGTTCGGCTGTTATGTCACGGAATCCAGCGAACACAACGCCGAATTCATGCCGTATTTTATCCGGAAAAACCATCCGGAACTGATCGAAAAATACCAGATCCCCCTGGATGAATATCCCCGGCGCTGCCGGATTCAAATCGAACACTGGAAGCAGCTGAAAAATCAGCTGGTGGGCAATGAGAAGCTGACCCATACGCGTACCCATGAATATCCGTCCTATATTCTGGAGGCGCTGGAGACAGGGAAGCCCTTTACCTTCGCAGGAAACGTCATGAATGACGGGCTGATTGAAAACCTGCCGAAGGATTGCTGTGTGGAGGTGACCTGCGTGGCGGGACAGGGGGGAATCCAGCCCTGCCATGTGGGGAACCTGCCGCACCAGCTGGCGGCTTTGAATATGAGCAATATCGGAATGCAGCAGCTGACCGTGGATGCGGCGCTGACACGAAGCCGGGAATGTATTTACCAGGCGGCGATGCTGGATCCCCATACGGCTGCGGAGCTTACCATGGATGAAATACGCAGCATGGTGGATGAACTGATCGAGGCGCATGGCAGCTGGCTGCCGGAATTTAAGTAACCGTTGTGGCAGGCAGGGGGAAGCAGTGCCGGGGCCTGCCGGTAATCGATAAAAAGGAGAGGATTTCTTATGAGTGAAACAATGACCCGGAACAAGTATGGTTCGGATATGGAAAAACCGGTAAAACACAAAAACATGGCATCGGGAAAGGAAGTGCTTGGGCACGCCCTGGGCGGCGTGGGACAGAATACGGTATATGCGCTGTGGAGCGGCTTTATCACGGCTTTTTATACGGATGTATTCGGCATGAATCCGGCGGTGATGGCAGGCATCTTCCTGTTCGCGAGGATCTGGGATGCGGTCAACGACCCTATGATGGGAATCATGGCCGACCGCTCCAAAAGCCGGTTCGGACGCTACCGCTGCTGGCTTCTGCGGATGCCGGCCGTTGTGGCGGCCTGCCTGGTTTTAAACTTTACCGTGCCCCATTTCGGAACGATGGGAAATATTATTTATGCGGCGGTTACCTACATATTGATGGGAATGGCTTTTACCAGCGTGGATATTCCCTATTGGAGCCTCCCTGCGGCCATGACGAGTGATCCCACGGAACGGACGAAAATATTTACAACAGCGACACTGGGAACCAATCTGGCAACCACAGTGGGCAATATGCTCATTCCGATCCTGCTGGTAGCTTTCGGCGGAACCGGCAGTGCCCATGCATACTTCATGACCGCAGTCATATTCGCGGTTGTCGGCTGTTCTCTGTATCTGACCTGTTTCGGGCTGGTACGTGAGCATGTGCAGGCCCCTACGGAAAAGTTCAGCTTTGCGCTGGCATTCAAATCTCTTTTTACCAATAAGCCCCTGTTCTGTATCATGATTACCAACCTTGTCATAAACCTGGCATTTATCATGAAGATGACATTGAATTATTATTATACAACCTATACACTGGGAGATGTAAAGCTGATGTCGCTGATGAGCCTGATCACCCTGCCGAGCATACTTCTGGGAACGGCGGCAGCGCCTTTCCTGACAAAGCTGGTGGGAAAGAAAAAGACCCTTTTAGGGCTGATGATCGCAAACCTTGTAATCAGTGCGATATTCTGGCTGGTGGGATATGGAAGCATTCCCCTTGTCCTCTTAATGGGAGCACTGCAGATTCTCTGCGTAGGAGCATCCTTTGTTGTAATCAGCTCCATGACGGCGGATACGATTGAGTATGGTGAATGGATGACCGGACAGAGAAATGAAGGCGTGATCACCTCCACACGTACCCTGATTACAAAGGCTGCATCCGCACTGGTCGGCGTTGCCGTTGCTGCGGTCCTGACCATGACCGGCTACGTGCCCAACGTGGCACAGTCCGCACAGACGATGGGAGCCTTCCACTTTGTGGTTTCGTTCCTGCCGGGCATTGTCATGATGATCGGCGCGATTCCCATGTTCTTCTACAGCCTGACGGAGGAAAGGCATGCGCAGATCATGGAGGAGCTCAAGGAACGCCGTGCGCAGAAGGAAAGCGATAAATAATCCTATAGATAAAAAAGACTGCATTGCGGCTTTACAGTTGCTGGAAAATAAAATCGGAAACTGCAGGCGCCTGAATATCCGGTGCCTGCGGAGAAAGGAAGAGAATTGAAGGAAAGAACTGCATTTAATGACAACTGGCTTTACAAGCCCTCTTTTGACGCTGCGGATCCGTTTGGTGCGGCGGAAACGGAAGGATATGTACAGGTGGAGCTGCCGCATACCAACAAAATTCTTCCCTATAACTGTTTTGATGAAGCGGAGTGTCAGTTTATCAGCTGCTATAAGAAGATTTTCCGGGTGAAAAGGGAATGGGAGGATAAAACCCTTCTGCTGGAATTTGAAGGAGTGATGCTGGCCTGTGAAGTCTGGTGCAATGGGATTCCTGTTGGCGGACACGAAGGCGGCTTCACGCCGTTTCAGGTAGATTTGACAAAAGCGGTAAAGCCGGGGGAAGAGAATATCCTGATCGTGAAGGTGGATTCTACGGAACGAAAGGATATCCCGCCCTTTGGCAATGTGGTGGATTACCTGACTTATGGAGGCATTTACCGGGAGGCATGGCTGACCGCGGCGGATCCGGTGCATCTGTCACGGCTGTTTCTGGACTGCCCCGAACCGCTGGAAGAAGAAAAAACGCTGCGCTGCAGCTGTGAAATCACGGCCCGGCAGGCGTGTAAAGCTATGGTGAAGGTGACGCTGTATTCCCCGCAGGGAGACAGGGTTGGGGAAAAGACGGAAGAAGTTGCCCTGCAGCAGGGGAAAGGAAAATATCTGGTTACCCTTTCGGATCTGAAAGGAATCGAATTATGGGAGCCGGATACGCCGGCGCTGTATACGGCAGAAGCCGAAGTTGCGGTTTCGAAAGAGCGGGATATCTGCCGTGAGAGGTTTGGATTCCGGCTCGCGTGTTTTACGACGGAGGGATTTTTCCTGAACGGACGGAAAATGAAGCTGATCGGCCTGAACCGGCACCAGTCCTGGCCCTATGCAGGCTATGCCATGCCGCGCCGGATACAGCGGAAGGATGCGCGGATATTGAAAGAGGAACTGGGATGCAACATGGTAAGGACCAGCCATTACCCGCAGTCGAGGCATTTCCTGGATGCCTGTGATGAGCTGGGCTTACTGGTAATGGAGGAAATTCCGGGCTGGCAGCATATCGGTGACGAGGCGTGGAAGGAACGTTCCCTGAAAGAACTGGAGGATATGATCATCCGGGATTACAACCGTCCCTCAATCGTGCTCTGGGGAGTGCGTATCAATGAATCGCAGGACGACCACAACTTTTATGAACGGACAAATGCGCTGGCTCACAGCATGGACAGCGGCAGACAGACGGGAGGAACCCGGTATATCCAGCGCAGCGAGCTGCTGGAGGATGTGTATACCTATAATGATTTTACACATGACGGCGGGAAAGCAGTCTTTCGTCCCCAGCCGGATACAACCGGCCTGGAATACCCGGTGCCGCTCCTGGTTACCGAGAGTAACGGGCATATGTATCCCACAAAACGCTTTGACCAGGAACAGCGTCTGACAGAACATACGCTCCGGCATCTGCGGGTGATCAACGAAAGCCTGGGCAGAGAGGATCTGGCAGGCGGCATAAGCTGGTGCGCATTCGATTACCATACTCACGGATGCTTCGGGTCGGGCGATAAGATCTGTTATCATGGTGTCATGGATATGTTCCGTAATCCCAAATACGCGGCATATGCCTATTCCTCTCAGAAGGATCCGAAGCGGCAGATTGTGATGGAACCTGTTACGGCGGCAAGCCGCGGGGAAAAAGACGGCGGAGGGATGGTTCCTTTTTATGTGATGACGAATTGTGATTTTGTCAGGGTATATAAAAACGGGAAGCAGGTTGCGGATTTTTATCCCCAGAAGGAGGAGTTCCCTCATCTTGCGCATCCGCCGGTGATGATTGTGCATCTGATGGAAGCGGATGTGCTTTCCGTTTTTTCTGAGGAAGACAGACTGCAGTTTCAGGAATATCTGGGAAAGAGAATGAAGGAAGGGACACTGACCGGATTAACGCAGGAGGATATCGCTTATCTGGCTAAAATGGCGCAGAAGTATGGCCTTGATATGAGAGGGCTGGTCACGACCGTGATTAAATCTGCGGGCGGCTGGGGTGATGCTTCGAATAATCTGGTGCTTGAGGGCTTTTTGGATGGCAGGCCCGTCTGCCGGCGCGAAATCGGGGAAGGGAAATATGCCGCGGGTATTGTTGTGAAAGCGGATGATGCCGTTCTTTTTGCGGATGGGGATACCTATGACGCCACGAGAATCACGGTGGAAGCCATCGATAATATGGGCAATCGGATGCCTTTTATTCAGGAGTGCGTGGAGGTGACGCTGAAAGGCCCGGGCAGATTGATTGGACCGGCTCGTTTTCCGTTGATCGGCGGGAGCTCTTCTTTCTGGGTTCGGACGGTTGGGGAAACCGGCAGCCTGAGGGTTTTGATAGAAGGTATGACAGGGAAGGCGGAATGTACGCTGGAGATAATGGCCGGGGGCAGTGAAAAGGGAGAATAGCGGGAATTTTGGCAGGTAGGGTGCAGTTTTGTGCACCTTACCTGTTTTGTTTTGTGCATTTACTCCATTTCCCTATACAGATAGAATGATTACAAACATGAATGGCCGAAAGGCGGAAATGGAGGAGCAGTTATGTCGGAAATGAAGAAAATGATTCAGGTAGGAACCGGAGGATTTGGAGTCTATTGGCTCGAAAGCATTATCCCGAGGGTATCAGATTTTGCTAGGTTAGTGGCCGCGGTGGATGTAAAGGAAGAGGCATTGAAAAATGCAGTTGTTCTTGCAGGGCTTCCGAAAGAAAAATGTTATACGGATTTAAGAAGGGCATTGAAGGAAAATAAAGCAGATTTCGTGAATGTGGTAGTCCCTCCCGAATTCCATGAGGCGGTTATCGATGAAGCATTGGAAGCAGGTATGGATATTGTCTGTGAAAAGCCTCTGGGAAAAGATATGGAAGCAAGTGTACGTATTCGGAATAAGGTAAAGGCGGCGGGCAGGAAACTGGCTGTTACGATGAGCCATCGTTTTGAAGTGGAAAAACAAACAGTGGAAGCGCTGGCCCGATCCGGTGCATACGGAGAGATTGATTATGTGGTAAGCCGGCTGACCATGGCCAGAAGCGAAGAAAATCACGGAGAAAATAAAGCAGAAACTCTTATTTCAAGTGCACTTATACATAATATGGATACGGTGAGGGGAATATGCGGCTGTAATGCTAAAACAGTTTATGCGAACTGCTGGACGGGCGGACCAGGCAGTGCGCCCAGTGGATTGGTGATTATGGAAATGGAGAATGGAGTAAGGGCTGTGCTGGAGGAATCCTTTGCCAATGGAACCAATCTGGATGGATGGAGTGATGAGTATCTTCGGGTTGAATGCCGGGAGGCATCCATTGAGGCGGATCACAGGACTGTTACAGTAAGAAGTGACAGGGGGTATCCTTTTCCTAAAAGAGCACAGATGCCTTTGCTTCAGGGAGAATACTGGGATCATGCATTAATAATCCGCAGGTTTGTTGAATGGTTGGAAGGAGGGAGTATGCCTGTGACGGAAATGGAAGATAATCTGCAGTGTTGTGCCCTTACCTATGGGGCAATTGAAAGTATACAAACCGGGAAAGCAGTTGATGTACAGGAATTTTACAGAAAGCATATGCAGGGACAGAGGTGATTATGGGATACAGGGGGGAAAAGAAAAAAATACTGCTTTTTACTGTATATGTTTATTTTTTTATGATAGTATTTGCAGTGACGGGTACCATGTTCAGTACCGCACTTCCCAGAATTATAGATGATTATCAGCTTTCTTTTTCACAGGCAGGTCTTTTTTCTGTATTTACCAGTCTGGGAAATCTTGGGGCAATGGCGGTTACGGGCTGGCTGGGGGATCGTTTCCCGAAGAGCAGGATGATGGGAGCCGTCTTTCTGGGAATGGGGATTACTCTTGGGCTAATAGGGAGAATGCCTGCATTTATTATACTTCTGGTTCTTATGGTTATTCTGGGGATTTTTGGAAGTATTCTGAATCTGATAGTGACTGCTTTTGTATCAGATTTATATGGAGATAAACGGGCTAAGTATATCAATATGGTACATACTTTTTACGGATTAGGTTCCCTATTGGGACCGTTATATCCCATGCTTCTCGGAAAAGCAGGTTTGCCCTGGAGATTTTCCTACCAGGGGCTTTCAATTCTGGCAATTCTTACGGGAATTATTTATTTTGGCGTTCTCGGCGTGGTGAAGGTACCTGAGATGGAAGGAGCCACAGGAAAGAAGGAAAAGGAAGGGGGAAAAATATCCCTGGCAGAGTTAATGCATTATAGAGGAATGGCAGCCTTATGCATTATGAGCTTTTTATATATGGGAGGTCATCAGAATACCTTCAGCATCTGGTTCCAGACCTATCTGCAGTCGGAGAATGGGACTGTATATACGGCGGAATATACATCGGTATGTATGACGCTTTACTGGATAGGGATGGTGATCAGCAGACTGCTCTGTGCTCAGCTGTTCGGGAAAATATCTCCCCGCAGAATCATTCTGGCAGGAAGCGTTTCGGGAACTCTGGCAATGACCTTCGGTATGCTTGCGCATACGCCATTAGTATGGATGGCTGCCGTGCTCTGGCTGGGAATCTCTACCGGTGCCATTTATCCCATGACCTTTGCCATTTCCTGCGCATGGTTTCCGGAATGCTCTGCCCGGGTATCCAGCCTTGTGGGTATTTTCACTTCGGCCGGCGGAATGATATGCGGCTGGCTTGTGGGAAAGATCGCAGGCAGCGTTTCTTTCCGGCTTGCTATGTATATTCCCTGGATTTCTCTGGTCATAGTTTTTCTGATAGTATGGAAAAAGTTTCCCCGGGATGAGAGCCGGGCAGACAGCAAAGAAGATGTAAAAGCCTCATGATAAATAAGGCCTTCGTCCCGTGGATTTTTATCACTGCCGGGACGGAGGTTCTTTTATTCCCTGTGGGGGATTTGGCGTCGGAGGAAGAAAAAGGTTCCGGTATTCGGAAGGGGAAATTTCCTCTGCTTTTTTGAAGGCCCGGCTGAAGTAATGCGTGTCGTGGTAGCCCACACTTTCGGAAATCAGGGTAAAGTCCCAGTCTGTGTGTTCCCGGATAAGTTCTTTTGCCTTTTCCATCCGGAGATTAATAAGAAACTGAATGGGAGTAATATTTTTTTCCCGTTTAAATATTCGATTCAGATATATCGCATTAAATCCAAACATATCAGCCATGGATTCCAGAGAAATATCTTCCGTATAGTGCTGACGTATATAGGTTTCCATATCATCGGCTGTTCTGGTGGAATAGTCCTTAAGGGAACTTTCCTGATCCATAAGATGCTCTGCTGCTTCCCAGATATCTGTGTATATATCGGGAAAAGTACGGCAGACCGAAAGACTGCCAAGTATGCTGTATTCTGCCAGATAAAGTTTCAGTTCATCAGGATTCGACTGGGAGGAAAGAAAGGCCCGCAAAAGCTGGCGGAGGCCATTTTCGATAACGGTCTGCGGATATTGTTTTTCTTTCCAGGAATCCAGCAATTCAAAAACGTGGCAGCGGATGTCGTCTCTGCGGTAGGAAGCAATCAATTTTTTCAAAAGCTGCAGCTGTGCCGGAGGGAGAATTTGGGGAAAAGTATGGGAACTACTGTCTTTTTGGTTTTCAATTATACCGCTGCGGCCGACCACAAGAGAACGGTTCAGATTTTCCTGAAGAGTAAGAGCTCCCTGATGTAATTGATTGATTCTGATTTCTGCTGGAAGTTCACAGAGATTTACCTGATAGCCATTGACATTTCCTTCAACCGTCTGCAGAAAACGATAAAGGGATGATTCGGATATGGAACCTTCCTGGGCATCCCAAATGATATATTTCTGGTTTACGCTCCAACCATAGCAAACCCATTTTCTATGAAGTGTAATTTGATTTTGATTCATAAGGGAATACAATTCTGTTTTTTTCCAAATATTTATAAATACCCGGGAATGGGAGATTTGAGAAGCATTGTTCATCAGCGGTCCTACACACAGCAGAAGCATTCTGAACCGGGTTTCCATAAGACTGCGGGAAACATGATCGATATCCAGTTTATTTGAAACGGCTGAGGCTATGGCATAAGCTTCTTCTTCCTGGGAGGCGTATTCAAAATCCATGGCAAGAGTTTTGAGGATACGGGCCAATTCATGGTCGGAAATTGGTTTAAGAAGATAATCCACAGCCTCCATGCGAAGAGCCTCTCTCACATAATCAAAATCCCTGTAGCCGCTTACAATGATACATTTAGTTTCAGGAGAACTGTCCTTCATGCGGGACAGCAGGGTAAGACCATCCATAACCGGCATCTTTACATCGGTAAAAAGAACATGAGGACGGAGCTCCTCTGCTACGGACAGGGCATCCATCCCATTCCTGGCAGTGGCAATGATCTCGAAACGGGGATCCAGTTCTTCTATTTTCTTTTGCATGAACTGTAGAATTCTTGGTTCATCTTCTGCCAGAATGACGCTGAAATGATTGGACATTTGTATGGAACCTCCTGAAAGTATATATTTAAACACAAGTATAGTAAATTTATCAAAAAGTATAGCATAGTCCGTGATTATATACAAACAGAACTGTAAAAAAGTTGCATATTTGTACAAATGTTGCATGGGAAAGCCTTGTATGGTATGGTGGGGAATATAGGAGAACATGATAAGAGGCGGTACGGAGAGGAAAATTATGAGAAGAAAAGCGAATTCTATTCAGAAGAACATGTTTTATGCATTTGCAGCAGGACTGGCAGTAGTCATTACTATTTTTATTACGGTATATATCATGCAGACTTATGCTCTGATGAAAGATGAAGTTACCTCCTCCATGATGCAGCTGTCCGGTAATATAGGAGAGAGACTGGACGATGAACTGCAGAGAAACAGCTTACTTTCTGAGAATATTGTTTTTTCACGGGATGTGAGACGCATCTTTTTTACAGAACTGCCGGAGAGCCTTGATGCGGTAACCACATATAGGCTTTCCAATCAGTTTAATCAGTTGATGTATTCCATTACAGGCCCCAAACTGCCTTTTTATCAAATGAATATACTGGACTTGTCAGGACATCGGGTTACTTTTGGACAGGAATATAATTATACGGAATTAACCAGGCAGCAGATGGACAGTATTCCCTGGCTGGAAAAGGCGGTGGAGAGAGATGGAAAGCTGCACATTGTGGCGACTCATGAAAGTGAACTGAACAGCTATCCGGCACAGGTGATATCTCTTTGCAGAGGTTTTGCACAGCTTATTGGAGGAAAAGTGAGCGGTGTAGTGGAAATTCAGGTATCCTTTGACACCATAGATACGATTGTGAAATCAACAGCTTATATCGGGGATAAAGATAATGAGAAAAAAATGGTGTTAGTGCTTGATAAAGAGGGGAATCTTGTATATCCGGAAAGACTGGAGGATGGGATGCTGGAGTATTATGGTTCTGCAGTCAATAAACTTGAAGAAAATGGAATAAAAAATATGCGGAGTAAGAATCCGGTTACAAAAGACAATGAATTTATTTTTGAGGCAGTTTCCGGTTTCTCTGAGTGGAGAGTCATGCTGATTATGCCGGAAAGCATTCTGATGGAACCAATCCGCCGCCTGATTCTGCAGATTTTGTTTTTAGGGCTTCTTTTGCTGATGGGCAGTGCCGTATTTTCCATGTATATGTCCCGGATATATACAATCCCTATAAATAAGCTGTATCATTCGGTGCAGTCGCTTACCCTGGAAAATCTGGGAACAGGACACCAGGTACAGATTAATTCAGGTGTAAATGAACTGGAACAGCTGAATGATGTGTTTAATATGATGACGATCCGACTTCAGGAATCACTGGAGGAAACGGTGGCTGCTAAAAATATGGAAATACATTCCAGGATGCTTGCGCTTCAGGCACAGATGAATCCTCACTTTCTGTATAATACCCTTACCGTTATCAGTATCATGGCGGATAATGAGGAGAAAGAAAATGTGAGGTGGGCCTGTCGGAATCTTTCCGATATGCTTTCCTACATTTCCAGTGAGTCGCTGAAACCTGTCAGGCTTGAGGAAGAGTGGAGACATACCTGCAATTATATTGATATCATTAAAATGCGGTATATGGATGATATTGTATTTGAGAGTGTAATGCCTGAGGCAATGTTTTCACTTCAGATCCCTAAGCTTGTTATACAGCCTCTGGTGGAAAATGCGGTAAAGTATGCCACAAACAAAATGCCTGTGTGGAATATCTCGGTAGAAGCCTGGGAGGAGGAGGGAAAATGGTTTGTATCAGTAAAAGATAATGGAACAGGCTTTCCGGAGGAAACGCTGAGAGAATTGAAAGAAAAGATACGGAATATAGAAGTATTGGGAAACATACCGCAGTTGGCGCTGGATGGTATGGGGCTTTTAAATATATATCTGCGGATGCGTTTCTTTTATAAAAATGATTTAACCTTTCATATAGAAAATCTGCCTGAAGAAGGGGCTGAAGTTATTATTGGAGGACTTTTGCGGCCCGGAACGGAAAATGGCGCCGGCGGAAAAGTATAATCCACCCATTTGGGTTTGTTTTGTGCATTCCGCATCCGTTTCCGGTCAGATATACTAAACTTACCTTAAGGGAAACGGAATGAAAAGAGAAGGAGGATTATTCTATGAAGGGGAAAAAAGTGATAGCGCTGGTACTGACCGGAATGATTGCGGCAGGTATACTGTCAGGCTGCGGACAGACAAAAGGCGGAAGTGAAAGTACGCCGGCATCCGTGGATAGCCAGAGCGGCAAAGATACGGCAGCGGAAGAAACGGGAGCTAAAAGTGATGTAACTCTTACTGTGGCCGCCGCACAGGACTGGATTAAAGATTGGGACAGGAAAGTAGCGGAAGAGTTTACGGCAGAAACAGGAATCAAGATTGAATTCCAGCTCAACCCTAACGACCAGTATACCAATATTGTAAAAGCAAAGCTGGCATCTGGAGATGGTGTTGATATCTTCTATGCTAATACAGGAAGAGGGCTTTTGGAATACTCGCCGGATAAGTATGCGTATGATCTTTCCGATCAGGAGTGGGTATCCAGATATACGGACTGGGGAAAGGAATGCTGTACTTATGACGGAAAAATTGTGTTTCTTAATACCAGCTCCATTGATGGATATGGTTTCCTTTATAACATGGATCTTCTGGAAAAAACCGGAAAGGATATTCCCACTACCTTTGAAGAACTGGTGGAACTTTGCGATATTTATATGGATATGGGGATAACTCCTATTTTTGAACCCGGTGCGGATGCCTGGCACGGCTGTGTATGGGTACTTCAAATGGGGGATTATTTGAACAGGAAATATCCGGATATGTATGAAAAGCTCTGCACACCGGAAGGAAAATTTGCGGATTATCCGGAAATGCTTACCTTTACCGAACAGTTGAATCAGCTTGTACAGGCTGGATATTTCGGTGATGAAGAAAAGTGGCTGTCTTATACCTGGTCGGATCGAAGTGAAAAAATGGCCAGCGGAGAGTTTGGTATGATGGTTACCAATATAGGCGCTGCAGAGGATCTTTGGAGAAAATATCCTGAAATAGGGGCAGACCAGTGGAAGATGGGACTTATTCCTCTGGCAGGAAATAATACCTTCTCTAATAATGGCGGCAATCTGGCACGTATTATTAACAAAGAATCCAAATACATAGAGGAAGCTCTTCAGTATTTTGATTTTGTGGCAAGAAAAGAGAATGTGCAGTATTTATATGATTCTTCAGGTTCTCCTAACTGTGCCTTTGCAGATGTGGAATTGAATGAAAATGTACTTTGGAATTCTATAATGGAAGCCTGTGATAATGTAACAGGACCTGATTTTGCGGCATCCATACCTTTCTACAGTGCAGATCCTATCGGTAAAGCCTATATTGAAATGTTTATCGGTGATAAAACACCGGAGGAAGTGATTGAACAGATGGACAATGACAGGGCCACCATGTTCGGTGTGACACAATAAGCGGAAGATAAAGGAAGGTACGGCTGAATGTATAAAAAGAAAATTTATAAAACATGGTTTCTGGTGCCGGCTCTGTTCATTTATTGTGTGTTTTTTATCCTTCCTGTAGTGGTGGGGATCGGGTATTCCTTCACTAATTGGAATTCCATGTCTTCTGAGATTAAATTTGTGGGGCTGCGCAATTACATTGAGATTTTTAATCCGAAGAACAGCTATCTGCTTGCTATTAAAAATACCTTTGTATTTACTGTCTTTGCGACAACAGGAAAAATTGTGATAGGTCTGGCGCTTGCTCTATTTTTTAACAGGCCATTTAAGACCCAGCAGATATTGCGGGGTATATACTTCATGCCATTTGCCATATCTTCCCTGATTATAGGGATCGTTTTCACCTCTATCCTGGCTCCGGATGGTGTCCTGAACACAATTCTGGGCGGGATGGGGCTGGAAGCCCTCGCAAGGGGCTGGCTGACCAATAAGCATACAGCGCTGGGTTCGGTTATTGCGGTGGAGATATGGAAATCTATCGGGCTTAACATGGTTATTTTTCTGGCCGGACTGCAGATGATTGACAAAGATTACTATGAAGCTGCTGAGTTGGACGGGGCTGGGAAAATAGCATTGTTCCGTTATATAACCCTTCCGTTCCTGCTTCCGTCAATCACCATCAATCTGATATTAAATACCATACATGGGCTTAAGGTATTTGATATTGTAATGTCTCTTACTAACGGTGGTCCGGGTAACAGTACGCAGGTGATTAATACCTTTGTATTCAAAACCTATGGTATGGGTGCTTATGGTCTTTCCAATGCGCTGTCCACATTTATTTTTATTGTAACAACACTGATTGCGCTTGCAACACTTAAAATAATTGCACCAAAGGAGGCATGAGTTAATGAACCGTAGAAAAAAAAAGCAGATAAACAGCCTTCTTTCCACTGTATTTGGATGGATATTCAGCCTGATAGTTCTTATTCCCTTTGCAGTCATTCTGATTAATTCGTTTAAAAATGAAAGAGAAGCCGTATCCATGTCTTTAAGTTTTCCGAAAGAAGGATGGATATGGGATAATTACCGTATAGTAATCAGGGAAGGAAATATGCTGCGGGCATTTTTTAATAGCCTTCTTCTTTCCTGCATGTGTGTTTTGATATGCATTACCATAAGCGCTATGGCGGCATTTGTCATACACAGAAGAAAAACGATGCTGCATACGGCCGTATTTTATCTTTTTTTTGCAGGACTGATAGCCCCCATGAACTATATCACTACATTGCAGATACTCAAACGGGTACATTTAAGCGGGACATATACAGGAATCATCATTGTGTATGCTGCAATGGGAATTCCTTTTGCGGCCTTCCTGTTCTATAATTTTATGTCCAATATTCCGGTGGAACTGGATGAAGCCAGTGTGATAGACGGCGCCGGGACAGGACGGCTGTTTTTTCAGGTAATTTTCCCTCTGCTTCGTCCTATAACAATTACTGCGTCAACGCTTACTTTTATCAGTTCATGGAATGATTTTATTACACCTCTTTATATACTAAACAGCTCAAAAAAGTGGGGAATGATTCTTACTGTGTATAACTACTGGGGATTTTTGAGTCAGGACTGGGGGAAAATATGTGCAGTCATTGTTCTTACATTGATGCCGATACTGATACTTTATATATGCATGCAAAAATACATTATTGCAGGAATGGCTTCCGGAGCCGTGAAAGGATAAACAGATGGGTAAAATAAGGGTTACAATTTGGAGTGAAGGTCTTGATGCGCAGCTGGAACCAAAAGCTATAGCTTGGTATCCGGAGGATATCAACCATTATCTGGCAGGCTTCCTGGGAGAAGATGGTGATCTGGAGATAAGGGAAAGCAGCCTTTCCCAGCCGGAAAACGGCCTGTCACAAGATATATTGGATAATACGGATGTATTGGTCTGGTGGAGCCATTTGTATGACGACCAGGTTTCCGAAAGAGCCGCAGAACGGGTAACACGGGCAGTTTTGGGAGGAATGGGGCTTCTTCTGCTTCACGCCAGTATGGGATCGAAACCGGCAAAGCGTCTTTTGGGAGAAAACTCTGACGTGGGTAAGTATCGTGAAGTAGGGGAAATGGAGAGAATGTGGGTTGTAAACCGCAGCCATCCAATTGTTTGTGGGATGGAAAAGGAATATGTGGAAATCCCTGTCAGTGAAATGTACGGAGAACCATATGGAATGCCGACTCCGGATGATATTGTTTTTATCAGCTGGTATGAGGGTGGGGAGGTCTTGAGAAGTGGGGTAAGTTGGCATAAGGGCGCCGGGAAAATCTTTTTCCTCGCACCTGGCCATGAGGAATTTCCGGTGTATTACAATAAGGAAATCCAGAAGGTGCTCAAGAATACGGTGCGTTGGCTGAAACCGGTTAAAGGTCCTGAAATAACCTTTCAGGGGGAAGTTGGTTCCCTGGAAGTGATAAAAAATCCGGTTAAAAAGTGTTAGGAGCGAGGAAAAGTACGGGGCTAAAGGCGCAACGGGAAAGGAGGGCATTTTAACGGTTAATCCGGCGCCCCAGGGAAATAACGGGATTTTTAGCAGGTAGGGAGTGAGCAGTTTTGCGCGCCTTACCTGTTTTCTTTTCGGCTTTCAATGTCACATCACAGACAAAAAAAGTTGACATTCTAACAATGATAAAGTATCATAATAATAGTCTTATTTATAAACACGTGCGTTCGCACATTCCGGCAGTTTCTGCCACGAATCACATTTTATGAACATGGCAGGAATTGAAACAGAAGTCCGGCGAAATGGCTTTTTCGATCCCTGCCGCATCAAGGAGGTATGGATGAAGAGAAAGACATGGATATCCCGGGAGTTGGACACTGCCGGGATAAAGGCACAGTATGACGAGCATGTAAAACGTATCCTGGGGAGCCGGCAGGTTCTGGCCCGGATATTAAAAGGTACGATTGAGGGGTACCGTTCTTATTCCCCGGAGGAAATAACTCTCTGGATTGAGCCTGATATCGAAATAGCCAGCGTACCGCTGTGTCCCGGCGAAGAAAAAATGGATGACCGGCTCATAAACGGGGAGAACACGGAAAGCAAGGTTCCGGGAGAGGGAACGATAACCTACGATATCCGGTTCCGTGCTTTTCTGCCGGGCAAGAACAAAAAAGCGGAAATCAAGCTGCTGATTAACGTGGAGGCCCAGAAGAAGTTTTATGTGAAATACCGTATTGTAACCCGCGGGATATTTTATGGAGCCAGAATGCTGTCTGAACAGCTGGACCGGGAATTTTCGAATTCCGAGTATGATAAACTGTCGGTGATCATCATCTGTCTGAATGAGAAGCTTAAGAAGGGGACCGAAGGAACACTCCATGGTTTTCTGAATACGCTTCTGTCACCAGAAATGGATAGGAAGGAAAAAGAAGAGTCGCTGGAGCGGGTTTACGGAATGAAAATGGAATATGAACTGGGAGAGGAGCTGAGTGAAATGTGCAATCTGAGTGAAGCGATTGAGGAGAATGCAATGAAAAGGGGAAAGATTCAAGGGCTCAATGAGGGAATTCAGAAGGGAATACAGATTTTAATAGAGGATAATCTGGAGGAGAAAATTCCCGAGGATCGCATTATCGAAAAGCTCCAGAAAAAGTTTAAACTGAATAAAGAAGAAGCGGTAAAGTATTTGGAGAAATTCCGTGGTGATAAATAAGGATTAAGGATTCCAAACTGGTTTTGAAAAGAACCGTATAATATACCGATTTCTGCCGGTAATTTTTGATTATAGTTTTGCTGATGAAAGCCCGGACTGCACTTTGATGCGGTCAGGGCTTTTTGGCTCCTCGCACGACTGTCAGTATAAAATTGTAAGATGTCAGCCCGGGTGAAGTATGGTATAGTAAGTAGTATATTTCAGGTTACAGTGCGTATCACAGGAGAGGAACAGGAACTGCTTTATGACAGCAGTATCCAAAGCTACAGGAGGGATAATCGTGTCATTGCGTTTTTATACAGGAGCGTCAGGAGCGGGAAAAAGTACGGGGCTTTACAAAGAAATCATTCAGCGCTCCAGGAAAGAGCCGGATCGGAATTTCCTGATCATTGTGCCGGATCAGTTTACGATGCAGACGCAGATGGACCTGGTGACGATGCATCCCTGTAAAGGGATTATGAATATAGATGTGCTCAGCTTCGGGAGGCTTTCCCATCGGATTATTGAAGAGGTGGGAGCGGACGAGAGGCCGGTGCTGGACGATACGGGAAAGAGCCTTGTTCTCCGGAAAATTGCGGGGAAGCTGAAGGGGGAAACGTCGGTAATCGGGGGAAATCTGAATAAGACCGGTTATATCCACGAAGTGAAGTCCGCGATTTCGGAATTCATGCAGTATGGGATCGGTGTGGAGGAACTGGAGAAGCTGACGGATTATTCCAGAAAGAGGGGACAGCTTTATCATAAGCTGAAGGATCTTGGAGTGCTTTATCAGGGGTTCCGGGATTTTATACGGGAAAAATATATCACAACAGAGGAAACGCTGGATGTGCTGGCGCGGCTGCTTCCCAAATCGGAACTGGTGCGGGGGAGCGTAATTGCTTTTGACGGATTTACGGGTTTCACGCCGGTGCAGAACCGGGTGCTGCAGCAGCTGATGGGGCTGGCGGGCGAGGTGATCGTTTCTGTGGTTATGGACGGAAGCGAGGACATGTATGACGAGAAGGAGGAGCAGAACCTGTTTCACCTGAGCAAGAAAACGGTGGCGTCTTTAAGCCGCCTTGCGGCGGAGGCAAAGGTGGCCCGGGGAGAGGATGTGATTTTAACGGCTGATCCGGTGCCCCGGTTCCGGGAGAATCCTTCCATGGCGCATCTGGAGAAGCAGCTTTTCCGTTATCCCAGCAGGCCCTATGAAGGAGAGGCTCAGATACGGATCATGGAGGCGTCCACGCAGCAGGAGGAGGTGCGGCAGGTATGCATTGCCATCCGCGAATACCTGCGCCGGACGGGAAACTGTTACAGGGATGTGGCTGTGATTGCCGGGGATCTGGCGGCGTATGCCAGCTTCCTGGAAAGAACGGCGGCTTTGTATGATATTCCCATTTACCTGGATCAGACGAGAGGAATTGTCCTGAATCCTTTTATCGAATATCTGAAAAGCGCCCTGCAGATTGTGACAAGAAATTTCACCTATGAGTCGGTCTTTCATTATATCCGCAGCGGCCTGGCTGATTTTACCCCGGAGGAGGCGGACCGGCTGGAAAATTACGTGCTTGCCACCGGTGTGCGGGGAAAAAAAAGATGGCAGACGATTTTTGTGCGCAAAACGCCGGATATGGAAAATGAACTGGAGGCGCTGGAGGGTTTGAATGTAAGCAGGCAGAAGCTGGTGGAGCAGATGGAGCCTCTGATGCAGACATTTACGGATACCCGATCCCTCGTCATGGGATTGTACGGATTTATTGAGAAAAACGAGGTGCAGGTTAAGCTTAAGGCATATGAAGAACAGTTTGCCGCGGAAGGGGATGCGGTAAAGGAAAGGGAATATGCCCAGATTTACAGGCTTGTCATGGATCTGCTGGACAGCATTGTGGAGCTGATCGGGGATGAGCCGGTGAAAATGGAGGAGTTTTCCCAGATTCTGGAGGCGGGTTTTCAGGAAATCCAGGTGGGGACAATTCCTCAGAACGTGGACAGGGTCGTGGCGGGAGATATGGAAAGAACCCGTCTGAAGCAGGTTAAGGCTTTATTTTTCCTGGGAATCAATGACGGCTATATTCCCAAGTCTGCGGGGAGCGGCGGGATTATATCGGATATGGACAGGGAGTTCCTGGCAGAAAGCGGGATGGAGCTGGCGCCGACCCCGAGGCAGCAGATGTATATCCAGAAGCTTTATCTTTATATGAATATGACCAAGCCTTCGGACAGGCTGTATCTGTCCTATGCCAGGATGAGCAGCGAAGGGCGTTCCATGAGGCCCGCTTATCTGATTGAAATGGTGAGAAAGCTGTTTCCTTCCATACAGGTGGAAAAGCCGGAGGAACTGCCGGGCCTCATGCAGGTGCAGACGCTGGAGGACGGGCGGGACAGCCTGGTACAGGGACTGCGGAAGTTTGCGGATGCCAGAATGGAAAAGGACGGGGAAGAAGAAAGGGATTTCCGGCATCTTTATCAGATATATGCGATGCAGGAGAATACACGGGAATGGACCCATGAAATGGAGCAGAAAGCGTTTTTCAGCTACCGTGACAGGCCTCTTGCCAGAGAGGCGGCCCTGGCTCTTTTCGGGCGTACCCTTCTGGGGAGCGTAAGCCGGCTGGAGCAGTATGCATCCTGCGCTTACGCCCACTTCCTGCAGTATGGGCTGATGTTAAGGGAGAGGGACGGATACAGCTTTGAAGATGTGGACATGGGAAATATTTTCCATGGGGTTTTGGAGATTTTCGGAGAAAAGCTGAAGGAACACGGCTGGACCTGGTTTGACTTTCCAAGGGAGGAAGGGGAAAAGCTGGTGGAGGAGGCTGTGGAGGCTTATGCGGTAACCTATGGGGAAGCCGTTCTTTTTGATAACGCGCGGAATCAATATGTGATAACAAGAATCAAACGGATTTTGAAACGAACGGTGTCAACCCTTCAGTATCAGCTGAAAAAAGGCGCCTTCCGACCGGAACAGTTTGAGGTTTCGTTCTCCGTGCTGGAGGATTTGGAGTCTGTAAATATTGCCCTCACGGGAGAAGAAAAACTGCGCCTTCGGGGGCGGATTGACCGTGTGGATGTATGCGAAGAGGAAGACAAGGTGTATGTGAAGGTCATCGATTATAAATCAGGGAACCGGGATTTCAGCCTGGCGGCCCTGTATTATGGCCTGCAGCTGCAGTTGGTGGTCTACATGAACGCCGCTGTGGAAATGGAAGAAAATAAATACCCGGACAGGAAGGTGGTGCCGGCGGCCATGCTGTATTACCGGGTGCATGACCCGATTGTGGAAGGGGAAGAAACGGAAAACGAGGAGCAGATCCAGGAAAAAATCCTGGCGGGCCTGCGGATGACCGGTGTGGTGAATGCCGATGAAAATATTGTGGCCAGCCTGGACGGGGCGTTCGGAACCAAATCCGATGTTATTCCCGTGGAGAGGAAGAAGGACGGATCCTTCAGCGCCCGTTCCAGCATCCTGCAGGAAAATGATTTCCGGGTGATCTCCGATTATGTGAATTTAAAAATCAGGGAAATCGGCACGGGGATTCTGAATGGAAATATAGAGCTGAATCCTTATATCCAGGGGAGCGGCCAGTCGGCAAAGGATGCCTGTACCTATTGCCCTTACAGCAGGGTATGCGGTTTTGACAGGAAAATCCCGGGCTTTCGGAAGCGGGAACTGGAGGCGATTCCGGAGGAGGAAGCGCTCCATAAAATGGAGGAAGCGTTAAACAGCAGCAGGGAAGGCGGAAGGAGTTAGAACATGGCAGTGACATTTACACCGGATCAGCAGGCGACCATTGATGCCAGGGGCAGCAGCATTCTGGTATCGGCGGCGGCAGGCAGCGGAAAAACGGCGGTATTGGTGGAACGGATCATACAGATGGTAAGCGACGGGGAGCATCCGGTGGATATCGACAGGCTCCTTGTGGTTACCTTTACCAATGCGGCGGCGGCCCAGATGAGGGAGCGGATTACCCAGGCTCTTTCCGCCAGAGTGGATGATAATCCGGGAAATGCCCATCTGCTCAAGCAGCTGACGCTGATCCATAATGCCCAGATCACCACCATTGACAGCTTCTGCCTTTATATTATCCGGAACCATTTTGACGAAATCGACCTGGATCCGGATTTCCGTGTGGCGGATGACGGGGAAATCAAGCTTCTCATGCAGGATGTCCTGGCGCAGATGCTGGAGGATTATTTTACGGAAGGCAGGGAAGACTTTCTTGCCTGTGTGGAATATTTCGCGCCGACGGGAAAGGAAAAGCGGCTGGAAGAACAGATTCTGGGACTGTATGAATTCGCCATGAGTTATCCATGGCCGGGAGAATGGCTGGAACTTCACAAAGAGGATTATGCAGTTTCTCCGGAAAACCTGGAGGAATGCAGGTGGGTGGGGCTGCTGGAAGACTATGTCCGCACCATGCTCGCGGAAGCGGGGGACAGCTTGGATCAGGCGAGGATGCTCTGTGAGGAAGCGGACGGTCCGTATATGTATCTGGATACACTGGAGGCGGATAAAAATACCATAGACCGACTTGCGGCAGCGGATAGCCTGCAGGAACTGTATGAACGGTTTTCGGTTCTGTCCTTCGGACGGATAAGCTCCAAAAAGGATGACAGCGTATCGCCGGAAAAAAGGGAAAAGGCCAGAGAAATCAGGAACAGTGTGAAGGATCTGCTGAATGGTCTGGCTAAGAAGTATTTTTATGCTTCCCCCCAGGCCCAGGCGGAACGCATGGCGGCCTGTGCCCCATATGTTTCCTGTCTTCTGTCTCTTACCGATGACTTCCGTATGCGCCTGGATACCAAAAAAAGGGAAAAGAACCTGATGGATTTTCATGATATGGAGCATATGGCGCTGCAGATACTTACGGAAAAGCGGGAGGACGGAGTCTATCCCACCGCAGCGGCACGGGAAATGCGGGAATATTATGCGGAAATCATGATTGACGAGTATCAGGACAGCAACCTGGTGCAGGAATATCTGCTGAAAAGCATTTCCGGTGAGGAGGAAGGTAAATTCAACCGTTTTATGGTGGGGGATGTCAAACAGAGTATTTATAAGTTCCGTCTGGCACGCCCGGAACTTTTCATGGAGAAGTTTGACAGCTACGGAAAGGGAGAAGGAAAAGAGCGGCGGATTGACCTGAAACAGAATTTCCGAAGCCGCCGTCAGGTGACGGACAGCGTAAATGCCTGCTTTTCCGTGCTCATGGGCCGTGATCTGGGAGGTGTGGAATACGATGAGGACGCGGCCTTGTATCCCGGAGCCGTTTTCCCGGAGCCGGAAGGGGAGGAGGAAGATGTTTACCGCACCGAGGTGCTGCTCACGATGTCGGAGGAGGACGGCCTGGAGGATCGGGAACGGGAAGCGCTGGCGATTGCAGGGAAAATCCGCCGGATAGTTGGAACGCTGCCGGTCGTGGATAAGGAAAGCGGTGAACTGCGTCCCGCGGGCTATGGGGATATCGTCATCCTCCTGCGGACCACGGCAGGCTGGGATGAGGTATTTAAAAAGGTGCTGGAAAAAAGCGGCATCCCTGTTTATATCACCTCCAAAACCGGATATTTTGCGGCGACGGAGGTTCAGACCATACTGAATTTTCTCAAGGTTTTGAGCAATCCGCTCCAGGATATTCCTCTGTTCGGTGTTCTGAAATCAGACGCAGCAGGCTTTACCGACGAGGATATTACCTGTATGAAGGCGGAGATGGAGGGGGAGGGCAGAAGGCTTTTTACATGCCTGACCTCCTATACGGAAAAAGGAAGTAGGGAAGAGCTTTGTGAGAAGGCGAGGCACTTCTGCAGCATGCTGGAGCGATTCCGGAGGTATGTGGCTTATATGCCCATTCATCAGCTGATAGAGCAGTTCCTTAAGGAAACGGGGTATCTGTATACCATATCCGCCCTGCCCGGCGGGGAACAGCGCAGGGCCAATGTGGAAATGCTGCTTTCCAGGGCGGAGAATTTCGAAAAGACCAGCTATTTCGGTTTGTTCCATTTTATCCGGTACATGGAGCAGGTGGAAAAATATAATATCGACTATGGAGAAGCCAATATTCAGGATGAAAATGCGGATACCGTGCGGATTATGAGCATCCATAAATCCAAAGGCCTGGAATTTCCCGTCTGCTTTGTGGCGGGGCTTTCCAAGAAATTCAATATGCAGGATACCAGCAAGCCTGTGATAATGGACATGGATTACGGAATTGCCCTTGATTTTGTGGATATCGAGTCCCGTGTGAAAGGGAATACCCTGAAAAAAAGCGTGCTTTCCGGCAAACTGCGCAGGGACAGTCTGGGAGAGGAGCTGCGCGTTCTGTATGTGGCGATGACCAGGCCGCAGGAAAAGCTGATTCTTACCGGCAGCTGCAAGGAGGAAGAAAAAGTTCGGCGGATACTGGAAAATGGGGAGGACTATGAGCGCGCCGGGGGGCGTCTGGGCTTTATCCCCCGTTCTGAAGCCGCTTCGTATCTGGACTGGCTTCTGCCGGCCTGGGCTGTCTGCGGGCAGGAGGTGACACTGCTGTCAGGATCCGACCTTTTACAGGAAAATATGGAAGAAGAGCAGGGACGGGAATATCTGAGACAACGGCTGCGGACATTTGAAAGAGAGGCTTCAGAGGAAAAACAGGAGGAGGTTGAAAAACTCCGGCTCCTCCGTGAGCGTATGGAGAGCGTTTATCCCCATGAAAACCTCAAAAACCTGTATACAAAAACCACAGTTTCCGAATTGAAAAAGGCGGGAATGGAGGAAGCGGCGGAAGAAGCCTATCATCTGTTTGAAGAAAAGGAAATCGTTCCTTATCTGCCCCGTTTTGTCAGGGAAGAGGAGGCGGTGAGCGGAACGGCACGGGGAAGCGCTTATCATAAGGCGCTGGAGATTTTTCCCTTTGAACGGCTGGTACAGGAAAAGGGTGCAGGCCCGGCAGATCGGGAAAAGGTGGAAGAACTGCTGAATCAGATGACCGAAACGGGAGCGCTCAGCCGGGAATTCCGTGCGGCGGTGAATCCGGATAAAATAGCCAGGTTTCTGGAATCTGATCTGGCGGCCAGGATGGCGGGCGCGGCGGTGAAAAAGAAGCTGCATAAGGAACAGCCCTTTGTGCTGGGCCTTCCTGCCAGTATGCTGAACCCCGGTTTCCCTCAGGAGGAAACCGTACTCATCCAGGGGATTATCGACGTGTATCTGGAGGAAGAGGACGGCCTGGTTGTTGCCGATTATAAGACCGATTCGGTAACTCATGCACAGGAGCTGGTGAACCGCTATCAGGTGCAGCTGGATTACTATGCGCTTGCCCTGGAGCAGCTGACGGGCAGGAGGGTGAAGGAGAAAATCATTTACTCCTTTGCGCTGACGGAGGAAGTGGTGCTTGGCACTGCCGGCGGATCGTATCTGAAATGACCGGGAAATTCAGGGAAACCATTGCAAAAACGGTGAAAATCCGATATAGTTAGGAGGTGGGTACAGGCTGGAAAACAGCTTGTGCAGACTACGCAGGAACGGTGTGCCGGGGAAGCCGCTCCGTCTTGGCGGAAACGTCCGCGGTGACATCGTAAAATACTTTATCTTATGAGGAGGAAACTCAAATGAAACTAAAATTCGGTATCAAAGAAGTTGTTGCTATCGGTATCGGAACCGCGCTTTTCATCGTTCTCACCAACGTTCAGGTTCCTTTCGGCATCATCCCCAATACCGCCCTGCAGTCCAGAGTCGCTGTCCTGACATTTTTCTCGGCAGTATTCGGACCTATCGTCGGCGGAGCCATCGGCCTGATCGGCCATGCTCTGGGTGATGCGCTCTTCTACGGAAGTGTATGGTGGAGCTGGGTGTTCCCGGATGCTCTTTTCGGTATCCTGATGGGACTGTTCGCAGCCAAATATGCCATCAAGGACGGCGGTTTCAATGGAAAAGCAATTGCTCTGTTCAATGTGGTACAGATCATTGCCAACGCTCTTGCCTGGATTTTGCTTGCTCCTGTACTGGATATCCTGATTTATGCGGAACCTGCCAATAAGGTATTTACCCAGGGCGTGCTTGCCTTCATAGGAAATATTGTTGTTGCCGGTGTCCTCGGAACACTGCTTGCGGTGGCATACTCCAAGATTGGGGCCAGATCCTCCAGCCTGTCCAAGGAAGATTAAAGGTTTCCTTTCGGGAAACAGGGTAAGAATATAAAGAATACCGGGAGGCATAGGTCCAGCTGCATGTGCGGCCCGATCTGTGCCTCCGGGACTGCTCTGACTGCCCTGACGGCAGAGGCCGAAGCCATGAGGATATGGTTTGGGAGCGCTGCCCGAGGGAATTAAAGTGAGGTAAACCATGACCCCGATTATAGAATTCAAGGATTATACATTCAAATACCGTTCCCAGGTAGAACCGACGCTGTACAATATTGACCTTACGGTTTATCCGGGTGAGAAGGTTCTGATTGTGGGACCATCCGGCTCCGGAAAGTCAACGCTGGCCCATTGTATCAACGGACTGGTTCCTTTTTCATTCCCGGGAGAAAGCTCCGGTACTCTGACTGTGGGAGGACAGGATCCATCCAAAGCCGGGATATTCGGCATGTCCAAGCTGGTGGGAACTGTGCTTCAGGATACGGACGGACAGTTTATAGGCCTGACGGTGGCGGAGGATATCGCATTCGCCCTGGAAAATGATTGCGTGGAACAGGCGGAAATGTTTTCAAAGGTTGATGAAGTTGCAGAAATCGTGGATGTCAAAACACTATTGAGCCATGCCCCCACAGAGCTGTCCGGTGGACAGAAGCAAAGGGTTTCCATGGCGGGCGTTATGATTGATGACGTGGATATTCTGTTATTTGATGAACCTTTGGCAAACCTTGACCCGGCTACCGGGAAAAAGGCGATTGACCTGATAGACAAAATCAGCCGGACAACCGGCAAAACGGTGCTCATCATAGAGCACCGCCTGGAGGACGCCCTTTACCGGGATGTGGACCGGATCGTGGTGGTGGGAGACGGCCGGATTGTGGCGGACAGGAAACCGGATGAGCTGCTCTGTACGGATATCCTGGAGAAGGAAGGTATCCGTGAGCCTCTGTATATCACGGCTTTAAAGCATGCCGGCTGTGAAATCCTTCAGGATACCCATCCCCAGCATATTGAAAGCATGGATTTGGCCCCTTATAAGGAAAAGGTACAGGCATGGTTCCGGAAAGCCAAGCTGCCTCCGGCCCGTCCCGGCAAGGAATCGGCTCTGGAGGTTCTGGATCTGGATTTTTCCTATATTACGGGAAATCCTGTGCTGCGGAATATTGATTTTAAAATCGGAAAAGGGGAAATGCTCAGCATTGTGGGAAAAAACGGCGCAGGCAAGAGTACTCTTTCCAATCTTGTGTGCGGATTTATCAGCCCGGACAGGGGAAGCATATTGCTGGGCGGCACGGATATTTCATCTAAATCCATAAAGGAGCGGGGCGAGGTGATAGGCCTCGTCATGCAGAATCCCAATCAGATGATCAGCAAGCCCATGATTTATGACGAAGTGGCATTGGGGCTTGCGGTCAGGGGCGTGCCCGAGGAGGAAGTGAAGGAAAGAGTATATGAGACGCTGAAAATCTGCGGCCTGTACCCGTTCAGGAACTGGCCCATATCTGCGCTGAGCTTCGGACAGAAGAAAAGGGTGACCATCGCCTCTATCCTGGTTATGAATCCTGAGGTCCTGATTCTGGATGAGCCTACGGCGGGGCAGGATTTCCGGCATTATACGGAAATCATGGAGTTCCTGAAGGAGATCAACGACCGCCTGGGAATTACCATTATCATGATTACCCATGATATGCACCTTATGCTGGAATACACGGATCGGGCGATTGTCATTGCGGACGGAGAGCTGATAGCCGATGATATTCCTGCCAATGTCCTGACCAGTGAAACCATTGCGGATAAAGCCTACCTTAAAAAAACATCCCTGTATGACCTGGCGGTGAAGTGCGATATCCCGGATCCCTCCGGCTTTGTGGAACGATTTATTTATTTTGAAAGAGAGGAGAGAGCCAATGGCTAGACTTCTTACTTATGCGCCTAAGAATACATGGATTCACCGGCTGAGCGGCGTGACGAAGATGCTGTTTTTTGTCCTCTGGTCCATTGCGGGCATGCTGACCTATGACACAAGGGTACTGGCGGTCATGCTTGCGATCAGCCTGCTGATTTTCAAGGTGTCCAAAACGGAATGGAAGCAGGTGGGTACGGTATTCAAATTTATCCTCTTTTTCCTGTTCCTGAACCTGATCACTGTCTTCCTTTTTTCGCCCTACCAGGGCACGGAAATTTACGGGACCAAGACGGTGCTGTTTCATATCGCGGGACGTTACAGCGTAACCACCGAGCAGCTGTTCTATGAATTCAATATCATGCTGAAATATTTCACGGTCGTGCCGGTGGTGCTGATGTTTATGGTAACCACGAATCCCAGTGAATTTGCGGCCAGTATGAACCGTTTAGGGATCAGCTACAATGTAGGCTATGCGATTGCCATCGCCCTTCGGTATGTTCCTGACGTACAGTCCGATTTTACCAAAATCAAACATGCCCAGGAAGCCAGGGGAATTGAAATGTCCAATAAAGCATCCATTTTTAAAAGGCTGAAAAATATGGCAAACATTATTTTTCCCCTGATTTTTTCCAGTATGGACCGAATCGATGTGGTAAGCAATGCCATGGAACTGAGAGGGTTCGGAAAAAAGAAAAAAAGGACATGGTACATGGGGAAACCGCTGGAACGAAATGATTATCTGACACTCGCATTTGTAGTCTGCTTTGTTGCGGCGGCGCTGGTCATTACTTTCCACGATGGAAACCGCTTCTTTAATCCATTTCAATAAATGACGGAATTATCCTCAGAATACGGCAGCGTATTAGGGAGGATGCGGAGGAAAACATATGAATTATACAATAGAAAATGACAGACTGAAGATTCAGATAAGCAGCAGAGGCGGGGAAATGCAGTCTGTTATCAGAGACGGAAGGGAATATCTGTGGCAGGCGGATCCCCAATACTGGGATGAAAAAGCGCCTAATCTTTTCCCATATATCGCCCGAATGACGGAAGGAAAATATGTGCTGGACGGCAAAAGCTATCCCATGCCTCTTCATGGCTTTGTCCATGTGACGGAGCTGTCCATGGAGGAGCAGACGACCGATCGCATTGTTTTCCGTCTGGATTCTGATGAAGAAACAGGAAAATGCTATCCTTTTGCTTTTACCTACAGAGTGATCTATGAGTTGGACGGAGATGTCCTTCATATTACGTACCAGGTGGAGAACCATGATGAAAAGACCATGTATTTTGGAATCGGCGGCCATCCCGGTTTCCTGGTTCCCATGGAAGATTCTCTCGGATTTGAAGATTATTACCTGGAATTTGAGGGAACAAAAGATTATGACGAACCTGTCAGAATTGGATTTTCCCCCGATTGCTTTGTGGATGGCGGCATGACACCTTTTCCTCTGACAGACGGCAGTAAAATTCCGCTGAAGCACAGCCTTTTTGACAATGATGCCATAGTCCTGACACATACGTCGAAAACAGTGTCACTGAAATCTGACAGAGGAACGCGCCGTGTGACGGTGAGTTACCCGGATATGGACTATATAGGCTTCTGGCATGCCACTCTGACGGAAGCGCCCTATGTATGTATTGAGCCGTGGTCATCCCTGCCTTCGCGCCAGGATATCGTGGAGGATCTTTCCACCCAGCCGGGGCTGAAAAGCCTGAAGGCGGGCGGTGTGTACCGGAACAGCTGGAGTATCGAGATTCATTAAGAAGGATAATCCGATTCAGACAAAATTCCCAAACTGTATAAAGTTTTTACAATATGGCAGTCCTGTCAGGATTTTTGACAGGACTGTTTTTTTGTCTATGGAAGGGCTTCTGTAATTAGGCTATCCTATGGCTGCAAGGTTCCGACAAACAGAGAACAGCAAATCCAAGGAGGTAAGAATATGTATTACAGTAATGGAAATTATGAAGCGTTTTCACAAAGGATGAAGACCTCTATGACAAGAAAATAGAAGATGTTTTTACCGATGAATTTTTCTCTTCTAACTTCTGGCTTTACTGGAGAACCATGTTTGCCTTTGAGGAATGGCACAGCACCCTGGAGATGAAGCTGTATATCCAGCGTTTTATCCACCATATCGGAGGCCTTCCTGATTTCTCCGCCCTGAATTTACCAAGTACAATCAGTATGAATCCCTGATTCTTCCCATGGTGAAGTACCTGGAAGAACGGAGAATTCGTCCCTGGGGGATGATGATCACGCGCCTGTCCGGGATGATTCTGTAGGCGGCTGCTGGCAGCTGTGGCGCAACATCGCAGCCCAGGATCCTTCCTTCGGCCATCCGGATAAATTCTGCACCAATACCAAGGCTACCAATTGGGAATCTGCAACCATCACTACACTGGATGACAGGATCCCTCCTTATATACAGAAAATCTGCAAGAGAGATCCCTTCAGCGGCAAGGTGGTGACCGGGGGTATTATCACGGTGAAGGATTCCAAGTGGCTGATGAGCTATACTCTGAACAGACAGCCTCATTTCAAGGATCAGCCCAAGGATCAGCTGGTGGTGTGGGTATACGGACTGTTTACGTATGTTCCCGGTGATTATGTGAAAAAGCCCATGCGGGAATGCACGGGGCGGGAAATTACGGAGGAGTGGCTTTACCATCTGGGAGTACCTGTGGAGGAAATCCCGGATATGGCGGCTGGTTCCGCACACTGCGTTCTCTGTATGATGCCCTATATTACCGCATTTTTCATGCCGGGGGCCGAGGGCGACAGGCCTAAGGTGGTGCCTGAAGGCTGCACGAATTTTGCCTTTATCGGACAGTTCTCCGATACGGTAAGGGATACGGTATTCACTACGGAATATTCGGTTCGTACGGCGATGGAAGCTGTATATACGCTGCTGGATGTGGACAGAGGGGTTCCGGAGGTATTTGGTTCCTGTTATGATGTGAGAGTTCTGCTGGATTCTACGTCGAAGATGATGGATGGTAAGAAGCTGACGGATATGAAGGTGCCGTTCATATTGAATCTGGTGGAGAAGAAGGCGTTGAAAAAAATAGAAGGGACGGTGATTGAGGAACTGTTGGAAAGGTATCATGTGATTTAAGGATGGAAGAGCCGATGAGTAAAACTCCGGAGATTTATCTCCGGAGTTTCTTGATTTGTATCAGCTGTTAATTATTGAGTAAAGTCCTGCTATCCAGTAACAACTCTATCATTTTTGATGGTGCAGAAGTATTGGAGGAAACAATTGTTAATGTATCGGACTCATTTTGATAAAGTTCAGCAGCAGGCCATTCTCCATCAGAAGTAATAATTTTAGCATTTTCGACAGGAAAAGGACAGGAATTCCATACAAGTTCCAAAGTTGTGGAATCATTTTCTGTATCATAAGTCCATATGTGTATAATTTTGTTATCGGGATCCCAGGTCAGATTGCGGACCATGCCCGTACAGGAAAGAATATATGGCATATCTTTACCTATACAAGGATTAAAGGGAAGATTATAGTCAAGGCCGATTCCCCAATCCGGACCACCTACATACATCAGATTCAGCGGACTGTTTACTGCTTTCAGGAAGAGTGCTGCAAAGCGTATGATGTAAACACTGTTGCGTTCTCCCAGTTTGTCAATAGGTTCTCTGCCTTCATAACTGCATTCCAAGCCGATATGAATGCCCTTGTAATCAAAGTTCTTTTCCTGGTAATCCATTTCTGTCTGCAGAATAATACGGAAAAACTGCATAAACAGAGGGTCTCCGGTGACTTTACTCAGATATGGAAGACAATCCACATAATCGTTGATGCGCATAGGAAGGTCATAGGCAGAATAAAAATCCTGTTCTCTTACCAGACCACGTGTTTCATGGGTAAAACCTGGTATCTGTACGGGGATAACAGCAGCCCACTGATATGCAAAAGCATCTTTTGCCATCTGCAGATATCGTTCTTCTCCGGTTCTTATGTGCATTTGAGCACAATAACACATAAATCCCATAATACCGATAGCATCATTATTTTTGGGCGGTTTGCCGCCTCCTACCCAGGCACCTCCGTCCATGCAGCCATCAGCCCAGTTATTTGTATGTACAAAGTTCTGATACAGCCATTTTTCAATTCGAAGCTGTGTATTATGTATCTTTTCATCACCGGTATCCGCGTACATATAATCCATGGCAAGTAATGCTTCTGAAATAGCAGGCGCATATTTATCACATTTTCCATTTATATTATAGTTACGGCCAAGAGAACCATCCTCTTCTGTCATATTTACTGCAAACAAGATACATTTCTGGGCGGCTTCTTTCCATTCCCTTTTATCAATTCCTTCTGTCTTTAATACTTCGTCATAAAGCATGTAAAGGTGATGAGCGCCCAGATTCATATCGCCTATGTTGTAATAGAAACCAAATAATTCCTCTGACTGCATATCTTCAGAATTTGACTGATAAAGGGTACCCATATCCGTATTATAGATGGTGTATTGCCCTGATGAAAGCTGTTGAGATACTAAAAAATCTGCCATTTCAAAAGCACGTTCTCTTGCCCATGTTTCTTCTCTGTGTCGGCACCAATAGCGGTATAGTTCATAACCAAGCTGTACCTGAGGGCCGGGGCAGATATATTTGGAATACCATCCATGAGGAACTGTTGTATCATAGCGGCCGGTATCAGTTCGAATTAACTGGGTATAGCCTTTTCCGGGTATATAGCCAGGAGCATTCTTATACATATCCATCAGCATTTCCACAGCCCGATGAATGGAATAGCGTATGGAAGTGTCTTTATTATAACCACAGTTATCAATATATCCCTTCAGACACTCATACTGTGAATGACCCATTGATACGAGGAAACGAAAGTTTTTGATGGATTCTTCTTTTTCTTTAGTGAGTTCCACTCTAAGCAATTCTAATTCAGTAATACACTGTAAATCTAATGCCCGTGCCATTCCTTTAAAAGGAGAATAAAGACGGAAGGGAGCCTCAGGTGTATTTTGGCTGTCAATTTCGACATGGGCTGCATAGAATTCATCTTCCAGATGATACCCTGCACTAAGATACACTTCCTGTCCATTCAGTTTTTCACAGCCTAAAATTACAGGAGCCCGGGAAATATCCGTATCAATACACCAACGTTTTCCTTCTTTACCAAAAAGAGTATCTTCATATGGGTATTTCATAAAAACGGCTTCACTGGTATAAAAAGGAATGCTTATAAATACACGGTGATAAATAGGATGAATAGGATCAAGTTCATATTCAAAGATAATGGCTGGAGAAGAAGCTGATATACTAGCATAAATGTGAAGGCTTAGTTTTTCATCTTTTCCCCAAAAATGTATTTTTCCTTTTTTCTCTGTATTTTCTACAATTTCATACTGTTGTGCACAAAATTGTTTTCCAACGGAATCTTCTTCTAAAAAAAAGGAAATTGGTTCACCAAGGGGCACACCATCAAGATAAAAGGTACCAAGCCCCCATTTTCCATCATTCAGGGATGGAATCCATTGTCCTGTATTACGATTCCCCATTATGGGAATCCCCTGATTATTTACAGATATTAACATATTAGCAGTAGTCATTCTGCGCCTCCTTATTCTTGTAGAATTGCGAGATTCGTATATAAGAACAAATTGGCATTTGAGAATTCTGTAATTTGAAATTAGCACATATAACGAGAAATGTCAAATAAAATCATAAAAAATACATTATATATGAGAATTTATTTTTTACACTTAAATAATAGACAAAAAATGTATAAAAAATTTATATATTATATAAGAATTTATGCAATATGAACAAGAGCGTATTGACAAAACTACAAAACAGTAGTACTTTGAAAATGTGAGATTCGTAATTAAATAAAAGTTTTTATATAGGAACACATTAAACGTATATACAGTTAATAGAAGGTAAGGAAATGAGCAATTTATGTAAACAGGAACAGTATGAAAGTTAAGTGAAAAGGAGAAGGTTTATGAAAAGAAAAGTATGGAAAAAGGTGACGGCAATCCTGGTAACCTCCGCAGTTTTATTAGGAGGATGCACAAGTACGAATCAGAAGGAATCAGAAGGAGCAGCGGAACCCACACCGGAAGCAGCAGTGGATAGCAGTGAGGTAGTAACCGGTGAAGGAAAGGAGACTATACGTTATATGATCTGGGGAGATGCCAGTCTGTATAATCAGATATCAGATAGTCTTCAAACTACTTATCCGGAGTTTTTCGAAAAATATGAAATAGAAGTAATTGTTGGCGGCTCTGGTGATAATGAAGTTGCTGAAAAAATTCGTTTATCTCTGGCTAGTGGAGAACCATGTGCAGATATTATTCAGCTGAATTATACGCAGGTGCCTGAATTTGCTGAGGCAGGGGCTTTGGAAGATTTGAGCGATGTATATGAAGGTTATGAAGATAATCTGACATTTGCAGCAAAGAATCTATCTCAGTATAAAGATCAGATAGTTACGGTAGCTAATCAGATAAACAGTAAGCTTTTTTACTATAGAAAAGATATTTTTGATGAATGTGGTGTGGATCCGACACAATGGAAAACAGTTGATGATATGATAGCTGGTTCGGCCCAAATCAAAGAAAAATATCCGGATTCTTTCATACATAACTGCAGTAAAGAAGAAGGCTTCAGCGGATACGATGCCTATATGATGATGTGTGTTTATGATGCAAAATTCAGTGATGAAAACGGGGAATATATATGTGACACGGATCCAGGTCTGCGAAAGAGTATGGAAACATTGAAAAAAATATTTGATTCCGGTATTTGTTATGGCTCTGGTGATTTTACTCCGGACTGGGAAGCAGCGTTGGCGGATGGAACATTGGTAGGTGAGTTTACAGGAAGCTGGTTTAAATTATTTATTCCCGGATATGCGCCTGATCAATCCGGAAAGTGGGCAGCTTGTCTGTGGCCGGAGGAAATCCGTAAAGGTTCGGAAGCAGGAGGCAGTGTATTGGTAATTCCTGTTTTTTCTGAGCAGAAAGAGGCGGCCAAAGAGTATTTGAAGATGTACAGGCTACAGAAAGAAGGTGTTTTAGCAGCCTTTGAAAATGCTGACAGAACTCCGATAACTCAGGCAGAATTTGATACTATTGCTGAAAAAGAAAATGATTATCTGACTAATAATTATTGGAAGATTGAAAGTGACAGCTATGATCAAAACAGTTTTACTATTTTTAATTATTCTCCTAATGCGGTAGCGGAAATGACCATTTTTAATGGTTGGTGTGCAAAATATTTTTCTGGTCAGGCAGATTTGGATGAAACACTGAAGGGTATGAATGACGATATGAAAAACCAGATAGGTAATGCACTGGAGTAAAGATTGCCATGATGGCGGCGGGGATCTGTTCAAAGATCCCTGCTATTAAAGGGAGGTGTTTTTTTGCAGGGAAAATCATTGAAAGATAAAGTAGTACCATATCTGTTTATTCTGCCTTTCCTTATTTCCTTTCTTTTATTTTTTGTAATACCAAGTATATATTCTTTTTATCTGAGCTTTACTAAATATCCTGGATATGGGCAGGCTAAATGGCTGGGAATTCAGAATTACAGGAATATTCTGCACTATGGAAGATTTTGGGATGCTTTGGGAAGAACATTTTTTTATTGGCTGGTTAAGTTTATTCCTGTTACAGTAATCAGCTTTATGATGGCTTATTGCCTTAAGACAAAGGCTATTGTTAATAACCCTGTTTCCAAGGTTATAAAACCGATTCTGTTCCTTCCTCAGGTATGTGCAACAACAGCCTGTGCTCTGGTTTTTATGATTATTTTTGCTACACAGACAGGAGTAATCAATCAAATTTTTGGAGGGGAAATTTCTTGGATAGAAAATGCCAGAACATCTAAATGGGTGGTATTGATTTTGCTGATCTGGCGAGGAGCAGGATGGTTTATGGTAGTTTATCTGTCAGGGATGACAGCCGTTTCTCAAGATGTAATAGAGGCATCCAAAATCGATGGAGCCAATGCGGCCCAAACGCTAAGACTTATCATCATTCCCCTCATGAAACAGACCTTTAAATTTGCTTTTATTATGGATGCTATTTCCAGTCTGAGGATGTATACGGAAGCAGCTGTTCTTACAGCAAAAGACGCGGGAGGTGTAGCAAGAGAGGTCGCAGAAGGGGTTATTAACCTATTGATGTTTAACTTGAATTCCGGTAATTTTGGTATGGCATGTGCCTATGGCTGGATCATATTTGTGATTATATTTGTCATATCTTTGTTTATTCTGGGTACGTTCCGTGAGAAAAAGGAGAAAGGGCGGTAATGAAATTGAAGAAACAATATAAGTGGAAAAGTTTGCCGGTATGGATCTTTTTAGTTATCATGTGCCTTCTTTCCCTGTTTCCCGTTTATATTATGATAACAGGATCCTTTAAGAGTGCTTCAGATTTAGCAGTGAATTCCTATGGACTTCCTCAGAAATGGACACTGGAAAACTACAGAAGGCTTTTATCGTATAACAGTGGAATTATTGCCAGGACATACATGAATTCTATAGTAATTACGGCCTCCCATACTATATTGGTTATGTTATTTGGTTCTATGGCGGCTTTTGCATTTTCTAAGTATCATTTTAAAGGTAAAACAGTCCTTTTCACCCTGCTACTTGCCACGATGATGGTACCGTTTGAACTAAGTGTGACACCATTATATATCATGTTCAGTAAGATTGGATGGCTGAATTCCTATAAAATACAAATCATTCCATTTACAGCAAATGTTTTCGCCATGTTTATGATCCGCCAGTTTATGGAAGGTATTCCGGATTCTTTGGTTGAGGCTGCCAGGATAGACGGAGCAGGACATTTTAAAATTTATTACAAGATTATGGTACCTATATGTAAACCGGTAATGGGATCTACTACGGTATTAGTAGCTTTGGCTAAATTTAATGATTATCTTTGGCCTAAAGTTGTGGTTCAGAAACAAATGTATCAGCCTATTATGACAGTACTGCCCACTCTAAATGAAAAGAATGTAGTCTGGAATATCCCAAGGGAACTGATTCTAACGGGATGTACTATTGTTATTGTACCACTTATTATTTTGTTTGTTTGTCTACAGGATTTATTTATGGATTCAGTAGCAATTGGCGCGGTAAAAGAATAGAAAGGAATAGCTGTACACAGGCTTGGAGGAAAAAAAATGACACAATTCAGAGGTATTTTTGGTATACTCACGGCTTCTTATAAAGAGGATATGTCACTGGATGAAAAAAGTGTACGCAGTCAGGTGGATTTTTGTGTGAAAGCAGGAAGCCACGGGATTGTTGTTCCTGTGAATGCCAGTGAGTTTATTGTTTTAAGTGATGAGGAAAGAAAGGATATTATCAGATTCACGGTAGAACAGGCAGCTGGAAGAGTACCTGTTATAGCCGGGGTAACTACTCAGTCAACGTATCAGTCAGTAGAATTTGCTGCGTATGCAGGAAAGATAGGAGCAGATGGTTTAATTGCTATGCCTCCTTATGGGGCTAGGGCTACTGATGATGAAATTGTAGAGTTTTATAAGAGGATAGGTGATGCAGGCAGGATTCCTGTGTTTATTCAAAATTATGTTCCACCGGTAGGAACTGCAATGTCACCATCTCTTTGCGTCCGTATCATGCAAGAGGCAGATTATGCCAGTTACATAAAGGAAGAAACTCAATATTCCAGCCAGGTTATTACTGAAATTGCCAGACTTGCTGAAATACTTCCGAAAGAAAAATATTTAGGTACTATGGGAGGAAAGGCAGGAAGGTATCTGATTGATGAATATCACAGAGGTGTCTGTGGAAATATGCCTGCCTGCGATATAGTAGATATCGATGCTAAAATATGGAACCTTCTGGAAGAGGGAAAAGAAAAAGAAGCAATAGCACTTTATAATCAAGCTATTCCTCTTATGAATATGGAATATATGTATGGATATGTACTATATAAAGCTGTTTTGAAAAAGAGGGGCATAATAGACTGTGATTCAGTCCGGGTTCCTGGGGGAAAACGGCTGGATAAGTTTGACTATACGGAACTAGACAGGATTTTAAAGGAACTGGAACCTTATTATCAAGTATAAGCCAAGAGGGTTATAACAGTCAGGCGGTGGGATAAATGAAAATTATAGATATGAAAATTGTCGTAGTCGGTAATCCATGGAAAAATTGGATATTTGTAAAAATTTTTACAGATGAAGGGATAGAAGGCCTTGGTGAATGTACGGGAGGCTTGATGACAGCACCGAATGAAGGAAGTCTGAAGGAATTGAAAAGCCGTATTATAGGCCGGGATCCAACCCGGGTGAATGAACTGATTGATTTTGTAAGAAAAACCCTTTTTCTTTCACGAGGAGGAAATGCTTTATCAGGTATTGAAATGGCATGCTGGGATATTATTGGAAAGACATGCGGCAGGCCGCTTTATCAGCTGCTTGGTGGAAAAGTAAGAGAAAAAATCAGAGTATATGCTAATGGATGGTATCAAGGCCCCAGAGAACCACAGGCATTTGCTGAAAAAGCTGCCCAAATGGTTGAGGCAGGATATACCGCCTTAAAATTTGATCCCTTTGGCAAAGCTTATAAATTCATGAGCAGGGAAGAAGAGATACTTTCCATGGATATAGTCAGAGCCGTAAGAAGAACGGTCGGGGAACAGGTAGATTTGATGATAGAGGCGCATGATCGTTTCAGCTTGTCACAGGCAGTGCGTTTAGGACAGCTTTTAGAGGAATTTCATCCATTTTGGTTTGAAACTCCTGTTTTATCGGATAATCTGGAAAAGGTGAATGAGGTAGCGTCAAGAATACATATACCAGTTATTGCCGGAGAACGTAGTGAGGATCCGCGGGAACTAGCAAGGCTAATGTCAGCAAACAAGATTGATCTTATTAATCCGGAAATTCTTGGTGTGGGAGGTATCGGAGGCCTGTTGGATTGTTTTGCAGCAGCCAGATGCTTTGACTGTTTTGTAGCACCTCATAATGCTCAGAGTCCATATTGTACTGCTGCGAATGTGCATGTTGGTATTACGCAAACTAATTTGTTAATTCAGGAATGTTTTGATGATTCAGCAGCGCCTTGGGTGAGTGAGGTACTTCTTGGTTTCCCCAAAGTGAAGAATGGCTATATTGAGCCGGAAGATGTTCCAGGAATTGGGGTAAGCCTTCAGGAAGAAGAAGCATTGAAACATCCTTATGGAGATAAGAATTTTTTATGGATGTTTGAGGATGGATGGGAACGAAGAAAGGGAAACAAGTAGAGGAGTCTGGGATATGCGGTTACAGGATAAAGTCATTGTAGTTACAGGAGCAACCAGTGGGATTGGAAAAGGAATTGCCAGGGTATTAGCCGGAGAAGGTGCTTGCATTGTTCTTGCGGGACGTAACAGCACTGCCGGGCTGAAAGTAGAAGAACAGATATGCCGGGATGGAGGCAATGCATTTTTCGTGGAAACAGATATCCGCTGCGTGGACATGTGCAGGTCGCTGATTGATGAGACTGTCAAAAAATATGGCAGGATAGATGGTCTGGTAAATAACGCAGGGATATTTCCGTATGCGGAATTTGAAGAAGTAACCGAAGAAATGTATGACTCTGTTTTGGAAACAAACATAAAAGGTGCCTTTTTTTGTACGCAGCAAGCTGTTAAGTATATGAAACAGCGCAGATGCGGTTCAGTGGTTAATATCGGTTCTACACATTGGCAAACAGGGGGACTGGGATTAAGTGTGTATTCGGTCTCAAAAGGAGGGCTGCATACTTTTACACAGCATATTTCGCATCATTATGCCCCGGATGGAATCCGCTGTAACTGGGTAACGGTAGGATGGGTTATGTCTGAAGGCGAAAAAAGCCGGCTTTTGAATACAGGAATGACGGAAGAAGATATTGCAGCACAGGCAAAAAAAGAAATACCTATGGGACAGTTTCAGACTGCTGAAGATATCGCGAATGCTTGTGTATATCTTTTGTCTGATGAAGCAATGCAGGTAACAGGGACGGATATTAAGGTAACAGGCGGCTTTTTATCCGTATCCCGAATTGGATAATTAGGGTTGGAGGAATATTATGGGACAGATTAAAATAGCTATTATCGGTGCAGGCAGCTCACAATTCTCAGGAGGAATAATAAGAGATATTTGTGTTACTCCGAATTTGCACGGAATAAAAATTACGTTGATGGACATTGATGAGAAACGGCTGCGTTTCATCGGTGCCATGGGAAAAAAACTGGCGGATGAACTTCATGCCCGTATTGATTTTGAGCTCACCACAGATAGGGAAAAAGCCCTTGATGGAGCATCTTTCGTTATAAATACCGCTCAGGACCAGGGGCATCCATGGGCTACAGAACTGACAGAAATGGCAAAACGTCATGGATATATGTATGGAGGCCTTCTTTCTCTTACCTACAACGCTGCCTTTCTGATAGATGTGGCAAAGGATATAGAAAGAATATGTCCGGATGCATTGCTTATCCAATCATCGAATCCGGTTTTTGAGGGATGTACCGCAATTACGCGAAGTACACGGGTGAAAACGGTAGGACTATGTCACGGACACTATGGTTATCGTGATATAGCTGATGTTTTGGGGCTGGAGCGGGAATATGTTTCAGCAAAGATGTGTGGCTTTAACCATTGGATTTTCATGACAGATTTCAGATATAAAGGAATTGATGCCTATCCTCTTATAGATAGATGGATAGAGGAAGAAGCGGAGGAATATTGGAAAAAGCCAAGGAAATACTCCGATCAGCAAATGAGCAGGGCGGCTATTCATCAATATAAAATGTTTGGTCTTATGCCTATTGGTGATACCCCTCGTATGATGGATTTTCCAACTATGTATGGTTGGATATACAATGAAAGCCTGGAAGCCAAAAAGTATTTTTATAGTCAGCAGGGAGGCTTTGACAGCGAAGAGGGATGGAACCAGTATCTGGCCGACTTAAATCAGAATTTAATAAAAATTGAAGAGGCTGCTGTGAATCCTGAGAAAAAGGTAAGTGAAATTTTCGAACCCAAGCAGTCAGATGAACAGATTGTGCCAATAATAGAGTCTCTTTTGTTTGATATACCAAGGATATATCAAGTGAATATACCTAATAAGGGCAGTTTATTGGAAGGGTTTCCTGAAAATATAGTAATAGAAGGGCAGGCATTGATATCCGGTGCAGGTATTCAGGGAATACATAATAACAGACTTCCGGACAGAGTCATGGCTGGAGCAATGAATCCCAGATATGTACAGTGTGAATTGATTTGTGAAGCGTTGCTTTCCGGAGAGCGGCAAGCTTTTAAGCTGGCTCTGCTGGCGGATCATTATACAAAGAGTGAAGCCCAGGTGGATGCTCTTCTGGACGAATGGTTTTCTCACCCGAAGAATACTGCTATTAACAAACTGCTGAAGAAATAAGAGGCATAATATATTTACAAAGGAGGGTAGGATATGTCAAGTAATATAGAATTACGAAATATAAATGGAAAACAGTTGATTTATGTGGAGGGAGATCCCTTTTTGATACTTAGTTTTCAGTTGGATTGTGATTCCTGCTATGATGCAGGCACAATAGACCGTATGATGAAAAATGCGGTGAAGATGGGGTGTACAGGAATATCTCTTCTCTTATACTGGCGGTTGATCGAACCGGAAGAAGGTAAATACGATATGACGATTTTAAAGTCTATGCTGGACAGTGCGGCGGCATATGGTTTGAAAATTGTGCTCGTATGGTTTGGATCTTATAAAAATGCATGTATGCATTATGCTCCTGACTGGGTCATCCGGGATAGAACACGTTTTGCCAGAGTGATAAAAGAAGATGGCAGTATAGCACCTTTTGTGGCCTGCCCTAATGGAAAGGAATTATTGGAGAAGGATATTGCTGCTGTCAGTCAGGTATTTTTATTCCTTAAGAGTGAAGATACCCAAAATACAGTAATTCTTTTTCAAGTTAATAATGAAACAGGAATTATTGGAAATACAGATCGCTGTCACTGTAAGGTATGTGAAAACCTGTTTATAGAAGGAGGATACCGGGAAAAGTACCCTGATAACGCAGCAGAGGCTTTTATGGCAGAAAGTATACTATCCTATCAGGAAGCAATAGCAAAAAAAGCAAAAGAAATTTATGATATTCCCTGTTACATGAACTGCTGGCTTGCCCAACATTCTCCTGATTCGATACCAGGCTATACTTATCCCTGCGGGGGTCCGGTTTATCGTGTCCTGGATATTTACCGGGATAAAAAGAAATATGTGGACTTTGTTTCACCTGATATTTATACACCAGGCTATAGAGATTTTATGAGAATTGCAGAAGAATATTGTTTTGAAGGAAATCCTTTATATGTTGCAGAGCATGCTTTGGGAAAAAGCAGCAGGGCTTATAAAAATGTATATTATGCATTTGGAGAATTTGGAGCACTTGGTTTTGACCCATGGGCCATTGACTGTGCATATCCGGATATGATGGAGTCTCCTCTATGTGACTGTTTTCATGAGCGTTGGAGTGATGAAGCATATGATATGCTGGAGTCTTTTGTTCCTATCAGGGATTGTATGATTCCGGTGGCAGAAAATATGGGAACTGTAAGATTACAGTACTGGGTACAGGAAGAAGGAGAAACGTCAGTAACATTACTTTTCGAAGATGTAGCGGTTAAAGTGGATTATTGTAAGCCGGAATTTGGAGCTAGCCGTGGTATTGTAATTCGGATGGACGATAAGGAATTTATTGTACTTGGATGCAAATCGACATTTTGTTTCCTGGATAGGAACGGGGAAAAACTTCGGCTTAAGGATTCTTGGAGAGGCACATATAAAAAGAGAAAATTCATCAGAGAACGAAGAAATACCATATCTTGGAATGATGATGCATTTACAGTTATGCTGAAAGAATGTGGGGTTACCCTGAATATTCTGGATGAATGAAAATATGTTGGCTGAAAAAGGAGAAATCAGATGAAACAGCTTGAGGCACAGTTGGAAGAAGCCGTTAAATGTTTATTGGGAGAAGGTCCCTGTTATGATGAAAAAACAGGGATACTGTCTTGGGTGGATATTAAAACCGGTACCCTTTATAAAAAGAAAGAAGGCAGAGTTACATCTATTCAAACAGGACAATATCTGGGAGCAGCAGTTCCTGCTGACAGCGGAAATTATGTAGGTGTGCTGACCACCGGAATTTATCTTATAACAGATAAGACTATTCATAAAATATATACCCTGAATGAATTTCATGATTTCCAGCGTGCTAATGATGCGAAATGTGATGCCGAAGGCAGACTCTGGTTAGGTTCCATGCCATTATTTGAAGATGATATGGATAAAGGAGGAAATCTGTATTGCTATAGTATGAAAGCTGGATGCAGGCTGATGCTTGGTGGGACAAAAATATCCAATGGTATGGCCTGGAGCAGAGACGGACAAACCATGTACTATATTGATTCAGCTAGGAAACAGGTAGATGCTTTTGATTATGATATGCAAAATGGGATGATTGGTAACAGAAGAAAAGTGATTGAAATTCCCGTTGGTGTTCCGGATGGAATGACTATCGATGAAGAAGGAATGCTTTGGATAGCCTTATGGGGAACGGGCAGTGTAGGAAGATTCTGTCCTATAACTGGTAAAATGTCGGAAAGAATTATAGTACCCACATTAAATGTGTCTTCCTGCTGTTTGGGAGGACCGGAAGGCGATATCCTGTACATAACGACATCAGGGGAAGGCGGCGGGAATGGAGACGGATTTTTATATTCAGTACATACTGGTGTGAGAGGGCTTCCTGTAAATCGGTTTGATGACGGAAAATGGATGTTACAATGAGAGAAAACAGAATAACTATCGATATGGGGACAACAAATACAAGAATTGTCTTGTGGGGAAAAGGACAACAAAAGAGAGGAGAAATAATCTATAGAATCGGAGCAAAAAGAAGTGCTGAAGAGGGGAATAACAGAGCAATCTGTGATGCTTTAAGAAATGGATTTACAGAACTTTTCAGGCAGACAGGGGTATGCTGGGAACAGGTAAAAATGGTAATTGGCTGCGGGATGCTGACTTCTGAACTGGGACTTGTTCAAATACCCCATATATCTTCTCCGGCAGGCATATGTGAATTGGCACAGTCTGCAAGAATAGTAAACATTCCCGATATTTGTCCTTTGCCTTTTTATCTGATACCCGGGATACAAACAGCAAAAGAAACAGTGACTGTGGATAACTATGATAAGTATGATATCATGCGGGGAGAAGAGACGGAAACAGTAGCTATTTTGAAACAGTTCGGGCTGTCCGGCCCTTTCCTTCTGTTCCTGACAGGGTCTCATGATAAAATTATTTTTGTGGACAGGAATGGAAGAATTACTCATTCTATTACCAGTATGACAGGCGAATTGCTGGAAGCGGTAACCTTTCATACAATATTATCGGATGCGACAGGAAATGCTTTTGTTACATCGGAGGAATATGAAGAAGATATGGTTATGAAAGGATACCTGGATGGAAAGCGATTTGGAATAGGTCGAAGCTGTTTTTATGGAAGAATTTTAAAGGAATGCGCCGATATAAACAGAATCAAGATATGCAATTACCTTTTGGGTGTTATGCTTCAAAATGATATAAAGGCTGTCGAGAATGAAACAGCTGGTTTTCGGGATGCGGTAGTAGCAGGAAAAGGTGCTGTAGGAAATGCATTGTATATGATTCTGAAGAAAGAACGAATATTTGAAAAAGTAATTCATTTCGAAGATTGTAAAGGGGAATCTTTTTCTTCTGTTGGTGCTTTAATGATTGCGGATTATCTGATACAAAACGGTTGAATTAATGGAAAATTAAGGATAATATGAAAGAGATATAGGAATATTTTTGTTAATTAAAGTGCCGTATTAAAAAATCTAACGGGGGAAAAGGTTATGAGAGAACAGAACCACAGATCAACATCCAGGGTGCTTGATATTTTTGAGTTGCTGTCCCTGTCAGAAAACGGATTGACTTTGACTGAGCTGGCAGCAAAGCTTGATGCGCCCAAAAGTAGTATTTTTCCTATTATTCATACAATGGAGGAGCGGCAGTTCGTTAAATGTGATGCAACTACTAATAAATATAAGATAGGTCATAAAGCGTATCTTACAGGCGGAACATTTGAAAGTGAAAAGCCAATATTTGAATACATTAAATGCCAGATGAAAGAGGTGGCGGACAACTGTAATGAAACCTGTAATCTGGGCATATTGGTAGGTTCCCTGGTTACCTATGCTGCTATTTGTGAATCCAGAAATCCTTTTGGATACAGGGCTTATGTTGGAGTACGTTTTCCAGCTTATTGTTCTGGTATAGGGAAAGCTCTTCTCTTATATAAGACTAAAGAAGAATTGATGGAATTATACCCGGAAGGCCTTAAGAAATATACGGAAAATACCATTACAAGCTTTGATGAGCTGTATGCCCAGCTTCAGAAAGCAAAGGAAGAGGGATTTACTTATGAATCGGAGGAGGCAAGAGAAGAAATTTTCTGTATTGCCATAGCGTTGTGCAATGGAGACAATTCTGTTGCTGCCATCAGTGTATCTATTCCTCTTTATCGGGCTACAGATGATAAAATCAGTCTGGTAAAAGAAAATTTGAAAAGGGTAAAAATGAATACAGAACAGTATCTGAAAAAATTCAATATTGTAGATGGATGGGAAATCGTATGAGTGAATAAAGGATAAAAAAACAGCAGTTTTAGGCTGCTGTTTTTTTATGAAAACGAAAGATCAATTACTGCTGGTAGCCATAACCTTCAATCTCCCCATAACCCTCTCTATCGGCGGCAGAGCGATAAGGATAACGGTAAGAATGGCTTCCGGAAGAATATAGCTCAGATTATATAGGGTAGATGCCCAGATAGCAGCCATATTTCCGCCGAAATTTCCCACATAGGTGGTATAGAAAATAAAACCGGAAATTTCATGGAACAGGAACCGGCCTGCAACACCTACCAGATAACCCTTCAAAAGTCCATGCTTTGACTTACTGAAGAAACCGGAAAGCCCCAGTGCGCCGAAGGCCAGAGGAAAGTCCAGAAGCACCTGGGCGGGATGGACAACATAAGGGCCGGTAATAAACTGCAGGACGCCGTAGGCCAGAGCGGCGATAATTCCCACCTTGGGTCCGTACCAGTAACCGACCAGACATACGATCAGCATGGAAAAAAGGGTGATTGAACCGCCGTTAGGAAGACTGGGAAGTTTGATAACAGTGGCGATGACGGTTGCCAGCGCGATGGCAACACCGGAATAAACGACTTGCTTTACAGTGATAGAACTTTTGCTCATAAAAAAACCTCCTTGGTATTTGTACGCAAAGAGGGAAGTGATTTAATCGCTGCGAATCTGTACGGTTATGGCATATAACAGAATCGCATGATATTGCTTTTGTAAATAACGGATACAGAAGGTATCGGTTAAACTATCCGTATTTGCAAAATATGCTTCCTTACGCCGGTATTACCCGGGTCAAGTGGTAAGGGTCAGAAACCAGTGGTTTCATTCTCAGCAATCGGCTCCCCTAGCGTGCATTTGTATTAAATTCTTACTTACTATAAACCGGTAAAGTGAAAAAGTCAAGTGTCTACACCCTATAGAATATACAGAAAGATAATTTATTGTGTCCTGCTTTTAAAAATTATTTATGGAAAATATGATAATTGGAAACAATGGGAGCCGTTAAATATGAACCCCCTGTCAAGTAATTCGGACAGGGAGCTGATGGAATGTTTTTATTATTATCTGTAAAGAAAAATAAAAGGAATGTCGGCGGTTGTTTTTGTAAATATTCATAGGTTTAGTGAAATGTGGAGTGAAGGATGTTAAATTTCGCTCCACATTTTTGTATTGCTGACACAAAAAACATAGAAAAATTTTGGATAATTATGATGAGAAAAAAGATAATATTAACGATATAATGATAATAAAATAGGTAAGTCTTTACATGAAACAGGTATAGGAAAGCAGGGGGCATGAATAGAAAATGAAGACAGAAACCAAGGACGTTGAAATAATTATCCGGAATGCGATCAATGAAATATTACCTGGCAAAGCGGACTGTCCCGTGTTTAATGGCAGAGAAGGTATACAGGCCCGAACGTATTACTGGCAATGGAAAAGTAGAGTTTAGAGAGGCTGACGGAAAACTACGTCAGCTTTTTCTTGATTTGACAGAAAGGTGAAGTCAGAATATAATCGTAATACTACAGAAAAGTAGTGAAATTGATGGAGGACAAGATAATGGACAGTATTTTGGCAGGAAAGCTGATTGAACGGATATCCAATTTTACGGATTATAATGTAAATATTATGGACGAGAACGGAATTCTCGTGGCAAGTCGAATGAAAGAACGTATCGGTTCTTTTCATGAAGTTGCGTTCGATATTATTAATGGTACAGATGATACGGTGATGGTAGATATGGATAATCCGGAAACCGGTGTAAAGGCAGGTGTGAATATGGCTATTTATACCAACAAGAAAAAGGTTGGTGTTGTTGGCGTTACAGGCAGCCCTGATACGGTTTTATCTGTTGCGAAAATAATAAAGATGTCCGTAGAAGTTATGATGGAATATGAAATGTATAAGTATGAGAGTATGAAAAAATATAATTTGAGGGAACAACTCATGCATCTCATATTTTATAATGATAACTTTGAAAGAGAAGATCTGAGTAAGTATTTTAAAGCGTTGAATCTGGATGAAGAAATTTTACGTATTCCGATTTTAATCCAGATAGAAAATTCAGAGGTTTATATGACAAAGGTAAAAGAAATTCTGGATGGGAATAAATTCCGTTCCCGACAGGATATTGGAGATTCTACAAAAGAGGACTTTATTTTTCTTTTTAAGGGAATTGGCTGTGATATTAGAAACCTCATGCAGGACTACAAATATCTGGTCGGTGAATACCTGTCACCTCTTCTTCAATATATCAGGGCGCGTCATTTGGTTTATAACATTTACGTGGGGCCCATACAAAATGATATCATGTATTATCGTCAGGCTTATCTGGATTGTATGTGGATGCAGAAAAATATGGGGAACAGCCAGAACAGAAGCTTTTATTTTTATGATTATATGATCCGTTATATGGAATCCAGGGTTCCGGCATCCGAGTTTAATGCCATATTTTATATGCTGAAGAAAGAACTGGGGAAAAAATTTACAGATAACTATACAGAGACAATGGAAGCTCTGATAGAGAAGGATTATAATCTGGCAAAGGCGGGGAATATGCTTCATATCCACAAAAACACCCTTGTATACAGGCTGGATAAAATAAGAGAGGTATTAAATATGAATCCTCTGGTAAATAATACGGAAAGAGAATTTATGGAATGTTTTTACTACTATTTGATACGAAAATAGATTTGTGTTGAGGAAACAAATAACCGTCGGGAATTTTGGTGCGCAGGCTGATTTCAATACCTTCCTGGTCCGATATAATAAACTCATGATTCAGCGGGACAATAAAGCTGAAGATGGTAGTCACTATTATAAAGAACAGGGAGGTATTTTTAATGGGAAAAATGAAAAAACTGATGGCATTGCTGGCATGTACAGCCATGGTAGCAGGAAGTATTGCAGGATGTGGATCCAGCAGCGATACCAGCGCACCGGCGCCCGCAGAACCGGCGGTATCTGAACCGGCAGGTGAATCGGCGGAAGTGGGGAGTGAAGCCGCTCAGGGTGATTCACAGGTGGTGAGTGAAGAGAGCGGTACTCTGAGGATGTATGGCCCGGGGCTTTTTGCAGCGGTCGGGGAAAACGGAACCACAGATATGATTACAGGAGTTACACGTCCGGGTTACAGCGAGCTTATTAAACGCTGGAATGAACTTTATCCCAATGTTACATTGGAAATTGAACCAATCCCGTGGGATAACTGGAAGGCAGCTATTCAGACAGCAGCTTTGTCAGGAGATTATGATATCCTGATTCATGGAAACGGAAACGCGGATTACAGTCTTGACTTAACGGAATATCTGGAAAAGGATCCGGAGGTAAAAAATGCGCTTACCTTTTATCCTTACAGAAGAAATCCGGATAATATGACTGAAGTAAGACCTTACGGCCTTTCTTATACGCTGAATCCTGTTGTCTGCGTAATCGACAAGGAAATTCTTAAAAATTACGGTGTAGAGCTTCCTGATTCCTCATGGTCACTTGAGGATATGACGAAGATAGCGGAAAGCTGTACGGGAACGGATCCGGTAACCGGAAAAGAGACATATGGTATCAGCATGGTGAAAGCTTCTGATGCCTATAAGAATTACATATTGATTGGCCGCGGCATGGATAATGAAATTTTTGAATTCAGCCCGAAGCTGAGTGAAACAAAGGTAAAATTTGACACCCCTAAAACCCAGGAAGTTTTTGATTATCTTGCTGAACTGGGCAAATACAGCAGCCCTGATTATCTGGAAGGCCTGGATCTGGCAAATGCTTATACAGAGGATCATAATCTGGCAATGATTTGGGCAGAAGATGTTTACAACGTTTACAATACAATCAAGGCAGCAGGCCTGGAAGATCGTTTCATGTTCCTTCCCCTTCCCAAGATTCAGGAAGGCGCTCATAAAGGAATTACCTGCAGTAATGTAGGCGACCTGAACATCTGTATCTATAAAGATACAGAGCAGAAAGAACTGGCATGGAAGTTCCTGAAATTCCTGGTAACAGATCCGGAAGTACAGCAGTGGTTTATTGAAACCAATTCCATTCCCGCCAATGTAGAGGCCGGCAGCCTGCTTTATGATGTAATGCCTGCGGACTATGCGAATGCTATCACAGAAGTTATCGGCACAAGCCCGGAAGGGTATAATTCATCCGCATCTGTTTGGTATGACAGCACATGGTTCGGTACCTTCCAGAGTGATATTGTAACGGAATTTGATCAGCTGCTTAAAGGAAACGCAACATCAGCAGAAGTTACAAAGGATATTCAGGGTACTGTAGACGGATATCTTAAGTCACTGAATTAATCAGACAGTATTTCAGTCAGGCTTTGGTAATCAAAAAGGAGGGAGACTCATGGATCCCTCCTTTTTCCTCTAAGAATCAAAAATGCGCATACGGACAGCGCGGAGGGGAGCATTAAATGAAAGATAAAAAAACCTTTAAATTGAGGTTGAAAAGAGAAATGCAGTGGTATTCTTTTCTTATAGTCAGCATTATAGCCCTTGTGCTGCTTACCTATATTCCCATGCTGACAACAATTAAATATAGTTTTTACAACACCAGGATATTGTCCTTCGGAGGAGAATTTGACGGGATTACCAACTATAAGGTCCTGATGGGAAACAAAGCATTTATACAGTCTCTGGGAAATACCTTTATCCTCGCACTGCTGAGCCTGCTTCAGATTCCGATAGGTTTTATTCTGGCATCGCTCATTAACGGGCTTGGAAGAGGAAAACTGCAGAGCTTTTTCCGGGTATCTTATTATCTTCCCAATATCATTACCGGTGTCAGTGTCGTATTGATATTCCAAGTGGTGCTGAAGGAAAACGGAGGCCTGCTCAATGATCTCCTTTCTTTCCTTACAGGACATAAGGTGACGATAGGATGGCTGTCGGATGCCCGTTATTCCCGTTTTGGGGCGACTATCCTTAATGTATGGCAGAATACGGGATATGCCATGCTGATTAATCTGGCAAGCATGCAGTCGATTCCCACGGAAATCTATGAGGCGGCCGAAGTAGACGGCGCCAACAGTCTGAAAAGATGGCTTTATATTACCATTCCCAATATGAAAACATGTTTTGCCTTTTTGTTTATTACAACGATTATCAACGGACTTTCCCGTTTTACGGATTTGTTTATTATCGGCGGGAACTCCGCTACAGGAAGACCCGGCGGTTCCCTTCAGACGCTGCTTATGTATATTTACCAATACAGCTTTGAATACCCGCAATATGGCATGGCCAGTGCAGGCGCCATGATTTTATTTGTCCTCACTTTTGCGGTTACGATGGTAAATCTTAAAATGACAGGATTTTTCAAGAAAAATAATGACTGATGCAGAGACTTTTGTATCTGATGATATCTATTTGAAATGGAATCGAGGAAGCATATGAAAAAAAAGAAAATAACGAAATATATAGTGGCAGCATTACTGCTTATTGCCCTTCTATTGATTCTGACCCCTTTGTTCTGGTGTATTTCCCTGTCCTTTGACAGAAGGGCTCTCACGAACCTGCCGGCGTTTTCCCTGATACCTCATGAGCCGTCACTCTTTAATTATCAGGCGGCATGGAATACGATTCCGCTGGTACGGTATTATGCCAATACATTATTCCTTACGGTGACCAATACGGTAATCTCTGTCTTTTTTGCCATGATGTGCGGTTATGCATTTGCCAAAGGGAAATTCATGTTTAAGAATTTCTGGTTTATTTTCATGCTTGCAGTTATGATGATCCCTTTTGAATCCAGAATGATTCCTCTTTATATCCAGTATAAGAACTGGGGGATGCTGGATACATATAAACCGTTGATATTCGGAAGTTTTGCTTATGTATACGGCGTATTTTTTTCAAGACAGAATATTGAGGCGATACCGGATTCTCTGAGAGAGTCTGCCTACATTGACGGCGCAGGGGAATGGAGGATCTTCCTTCAGATAATAATCCCTCTTTCCAAGCCTTTGATCGCTACTTTGTCGATACTGCAGGTCCTGGCAAACTGGAATTCTTATCTTTGGCCGTTAATTGTACTGCGTTCCAGCCAAAAGCAGGTGATTTCCGTGGGTGTTGCCATGTTTAACGCGCAGCAGGATATGGTATATTACGGCCCGAGAATGGCAGTTGCGGTAGTCAGCGCTATCCCTCTTACCATACTCTTTCTGTTCCTGCAGAAATACATAGTCCAGAGTATTGCGTTAAGCGGAGTCAAACAGTAACCGGCGGCAAAGCAGAAGGGAAAAGGGAGAATAGAACTGTGAAGGTAATAAGACCGCAGATGGAATTGGAGATTAAAAGAAAAGCGGATATTTTAGTGGTAGGAGGCGGCCCGGCAGGCATAGGGGCGGCGATCAGCGCAGCGAGGCTTGGGAAAAAGGTACTTCTTCTGGAAAAGAGAGGTTTTCTGGGAGGAAATATCACGGCCTGTTATGTGGAAAACTGCAATCATTTTCTGAAGGGAACCCCTTTCCATTCAGAAGGGCTGTATAAAGAAATTGAACAGAAATGCTATGAAATATATGGGAATGACAATATCCGTGAAAAAAATAAAATGGCTTTCCACAGTGAGTATCTGAAAATTTTCCTGGATAAGTTTATGAAGGAAAATAAGGTGGAGGTTCTTCTTCATTCCTTTGTCAATGAAGTGATCACCCGGCGCAATCAAATAGAGGCTGTAATTATACAGACCAAACAGGGGCCGGAAGCGGTGAGTGCGGAGATCATAATCGATGCCACAGGCGATGGAGACGTGGCTTTCGGCGCAGGGCTGCCTTTCGAACAGGGAAGGGAAAAAGACGGAATGTGCCAGCCGGGAACGGTGAATTACCGGGTGACAGGAGCGCATACGGAGGAGATGAAAGGGGAACGGCTGTCTGAAATCAGCAATATCTTCACAAAGGAATCCAAAGAAGGCAGAACAGGGCTTGTCTGCTCCAAACAGGATATCCCTTTTGGAAGGCTTACGAAGGCAGGGCAGATCAGTTACGTGAATTATTCCTGCGCCCATGGAATCGATCCTACCGATATTGAGGGGCTTACAAGGGGTGAGATGGAATGCCGTGAATATATCCTTGAAATTTACCATTATCTGAAAAATCAATTCCATGAGTTAAGAGATATTGAAATTACATCCATTGCTCCGGAAATAGGCTTCCGTGACAGCAGAAGAATCCGGGGTGAATATTATCTGACGATAGAGGATATGGAGTCCGACAGGCAGTTTGATGACGCCATTGCCGTATTTCCCAGATTTTATGATATGCTCCCTCCGGACGGAACAAGCAGCGGAAACGGAAAAGTGGAGGGGAAAGGCTATGACGGGCATATTTTTGAACCGATTGTGGATGAACGTACCTTTCAGGTGCCGTACCGGGCTCTGGTGCCGGCAGGCATCAATAATCTGCTGCTGGCAGGCAGGTGCATCAGCGCGGATCATGTGGCGGAAAGCGGCATAAGGGCGATTTCCCTGTGCATGATGATGGGCCAGGCGGCAGGCGCCGCGGCGGTGTTGGCCGTACAGGACAGGGTAAAACCGGCTGATATAGATTATAAGAAGCTTCAGGAAATATTGAGAAAACAGGATATTTCCCTTCCCTGATCAGAGGGAGGAAATGTCCCGTTTGCTTGGAAAGACAGGGAAAAGATATGAATACAGACAGAGTGCTTTCGGATGGCTGGGAACTGAAGAGGATTGATCCCCGGGAAAAAATAGATGCAGCTGCCTATGGACAGGAAAAAGAAGACTGGATACAGGTGAAGTCCATGCCTGCCCAGGTACATGATATTTTATATGACAATGGTTTCCTTGATGAGGAATACCGGTTTGGCTGGTGTGAAAATGTATTGTGGGTCGGAGAGTATGACTGGCTGTACCGCTGTCATTTCCGCTGTGAAGACGAAGCGTCAGGCGCAGGCCTTTTGTTTGAAGGGCTTGATACCTATGCGGATATTTATCTGAATGGGAAACTGGTGGGAGAGCATGATAATTTTTATCTCCCTCAGGAGGTAAAAGTCAGTGGGTCACTGCAGAAGGAAAATATCCTGCTCATTCATTTTCACCGGGTTTCCGATTTCCTTGAAAGGGAGAAATGGGAGCCTAAGTGGGACGGAGCTGTCCAGAAATGCAAGGTGATTCGAAAACCCATCCATGATTTTCCGCCGGAGGTTCCCGATGGGGGAAGCAATTACCAGGGAGCCATTCCCTATTTTTCACCGATTGGCGTCTACGGAAAAGTACATGTAAAAACATGGGGCGAAGCAAGGATTGAGGAAGCGTTTGCAAAAGTTACGGTTGATGAAGCGAATGACGGTAAAGTAAGGCTTATCATAAAGGGAGAAGGCGGAAAAACCGCATTATCCTATAAGCTATATGCAGGGCAGGAGCTTGTTCAGGAAGGGGCATTGGAAGAAGTGCAGGAGCCCGGGACGGAATGGAGCATAGAAAGCAGCTTTACTGTTGCGCAGCCCAGTCTGTGGTATCCCAGGGGCTTTGGAAAACCCTTCCGCTATCGTTTGGAAATCATAGCGGCCCAACAGGGTAACATCGTGGATAAATGGGAAAGGCAGATTGGTTTTAAAAAAGTGGAAATGCCTTCTCCTCTGGAATTTATCATCAATGGAAAACGTGTCCGCCTCTGGGGCGGCAGTATGGATCCTCTTCAGGGGTATACGCACTGCTACTGCAGGGACAGGGCAATGCGGCTGTTTGATATGGCGGAAAATGCCAATATGAATACCCTGCGGATTTGGGGCGAAGGAATCCCGCAGCCGGATGAATTTTATGAAGAGGCGGATCGGAGAGGAATCCTTATATGGCAGGAATTTTTCCTCGGACACGGGGCATATCCGGATACGGAACGGATTGCGGACGAATGCCGGAAAGAGGCGGCGGCGCTGGTTAAGCGGCTGATGCACAGGCCTTCCCTCCTGATGTGGTGCGGAGGAAACGAGACCATAATGGGAGCGGAATTTGCCGGAAAAGAACCCTTCGGAAAGGATATCCCCCTGAAGGTATTCCCGCAGGTAGTGGAAGAATTGGATCCGGGAAGGTATTACCATCCGAATTCACCCTGGGGCGGAGAATGGGCGAATGATCCCAGGACAGGAGATTATCATACCTATGATTGTGTATGGCAGTATCCTTATCAGGATTATCCGCAGTTTATCAGCGAACATATACGGACGGCCCCGCCGGTAATGCACAGCCTGAAAAAAATAATCAAAGGCTCGATTTGGCCGGAGGATGAAAAAGTGTCAGGCTGGGAAGCGGCAGCAAAACAGGGGCTGCTGAGTACCTATGAAAGCCCTGACTGTATGCCGGAAAACTGGCTGCAGAGAAGCCACCGCAATGCAAACGGACAGAGGAAGAGCGGACCGTACTGGGAGTTTTATGAACCGCAGGGGCCGGAGGATATGATATACCGGTTCGGAGCTGCCTATGGACAGGAAATCAGAAGATACGGGGAGCAGATCCGCAGAGGGAGCAGACAGCCGGGAGAAAGCAGGAGAAGCAAAGGGTATTTTTCCTGTAAGCTTCTGGATACCTGGCCGAAGGTATACTGTGCATCCATTGATTTTTTCCAGGAAGGATATATTCCTTATTACTCCCTGGTCAGGCTTTTTCAGCCCGTACTTCTCAGCTTTGAAAAAGGAGAGAGCATCCGCCTCTGGCTGGTAAACGATACGGACAGGGATGTGGAAGGAACGGTCACGGTTTCTATTTATCATTTAGGGGAAGAAAGAAATCTCCGGGAAAACCAGGTGGATGTCCGTATCGGACAGGGCGGGTCGGATATGGTCTTTGATTTGGCGGAATACCAGTTTTTCCCGAAGGACTGTTTATTATACGCAAAATTTGTTGAAAAAAATGGTGATGTATGCTGTTCTGGTGTAGACTATATAGATATAGAAAGACATCTGCGCTACAAGGAAGCAAACCTTGATGTCAGGCTGGATGGAAATTATCTGGTGCTGAAGACAGATGCGTTTATACGCTGCGTGGAGATCAAAGGACAGAGCGGGGAAGACGAATTCGGCTGGCTTTTTTCGGATAATTATTTTGATTTGATGCCCGGAGAAGAAAAGAGAGTAAAGATTCTCGGAAATAAGGACAGCGGACAGCTGCGGATAAAAGGACATTATCTGCAGGACGAAAAGGTACTGTCATTTACACGCAAAGGACTTTGACGGCGGGAGGAAAGAAATGGACGATATGCAGAATAAGGCTCCATGGTATAAACGTACCTTTTTATGGGGGCAGACCAATTTGACGGAGGATGATCCCGAAAAATGTGATTTGGATTTCTGGATTGATTATTGGAAAAAAACAGGAGTGGAAGGGGTCATTATTAATTGCGGCGGAATCGTAAGCTATTATAAGAGCAGGTTCACGGCGCAGTATAAGGCAAAATATCTGGGAGATAAGGACTATTTCGGTCTCTGGAAGGATGCGGCCAGACAGGCAGGGCTTGCAGTGGTGGCGCGTATGGATATTAACGCCACAACGGAGACTCTGTATTCTTCAAACCCGGAGTGGTACTGCAGGGATAAAGAAGGAAATCCGTATCTGTCTCAGGGAAGATATGTTGCCTGTGTGAACGGCGGCTACTATCAGGAATTCCTTCCTCAGGTTTTTCAGGAGATCATTGAGAACTATCATCCTGACGGTTTTGCAGACAACAGCTGGGCGGGTATGAAGCGGACAGATATCTGTTATTGTGAAAACTGCCGGAAAAAGTTCCGGGAAGAGTACCGGATGGAGCTGCCGGAAAAAGAAGACTGGGAAGATCCGGTTTACCGGAAGTGGGTGCGCTGGAACTATCAGCTGAGGATCCGGAACTGGCATTTCTTTAATAAAGTTACAAGGAAGGCAGGAGGAGAAGACTGCCGGTGGTTTGGGATGCTGACGGCGGATCCGTTTGATACAGGCGAACGTTTTTATGATATCAAAGCGTTGGTAAAGGATTCGGATTTCGTTTTCAGTGATCAGCAGAGCAGAGATCCCATTGACGGATTTGAACAGAATTCAGTGAACGGAAATCTTCTGCGGCTGGCTTCTTCAGAAAATATACTTGTTGCGGAAAGCATGGCGCATTATTATAAAGGCCTGCGTACCTTCCGGCTGAGTGCGGCGCCAAGACAGGAAGTGCGCAACTGGATGCTCACAGGTATAAGCGGAGGTATCATGCCCTGGTATCATTTTGTGGGTGGAGGGACACAGGATCGGAGAAAGTTCCGGATTTCCGATGATTTGTTCCGGTGGTTTAAAAAGCAGGAGCCGTATCTTCATGACAGGGTAAACTGTGCCTGTGTAGGACTTGTATGGAATCAGGAAAGCGCGGTCTATTATGGCAGAGGGCATGGAAAAGAGGTCTGCGGCTATCCGTTTGCCGGATTTGCACGGTCACTTTCAAAAGCGGGGATTCCTTTCGTGCCGGTTCATGCGGATGATATAGAAAAATATGGAAATCGTCTGGAAACCATTATTCTGCCGAACGTGGCTGTTTTGTCACGGGAGCAGGAAGAGCAGGTAATCCGGTTCCTTCAGTCCGGCAAAGGCCTTGTCATAACCGGTATGACCGGACGGATGGATGAAGAAGGAGAAGAAAGAGCCCAGGAGGAGTGTTTGCTCTGGAAATTTCTCGGACTCAGTAAAAGCGGCTCTGTTACAGGGGTATGCGGTGACAGTAAAGACGACTGGATGAATCATGAGACTCATAATTATCTGAAGGGCAACGATACGTTCAATCCTCTTCTGGAAGGTCTGGAGGATACTTCGATTCTGCCTTTTGGAGGATCCGTAGTGGAGACAGCAAGCAGCGGGCCGCTGGAAGCTGTTTTCCATTTGATTCCGGCATTCCCTATTTATCCCCCGGAGTTTTCCTGGATACGGGAAGAGAGGGAAGACCTGGGAACCATTTTTGCGGGGGAACTGGAAAACGGGGCCAGGGTGGTATATATGCCGGCGGATGTGGATCGCTGCTATGCCCGTTTTTATCTGCCGGATATGGGGAAGCTGCTGGAAAATGCGGTGCGCTATACGGCAAAGAACCGATTCCCGGTAAGTGTTGAAGGAAAAGGGCATATTCAGTGCGATGCGTATGTTCAGGGGAAAAAGTTAATTCTCCATCTGGTGAATCTGTGCGGCTGCGATGGTCCGGTGGGAAGTGTAACAGATAATCTGCCTACAGGGCCTGTCATAATAAAAATTACATCATATCCGATGGAGGAGGAAGCTGTTTCGCTGGTATCCGGAAAGAAGCTTCCCATATACCAGGAAGGGGAATGGAAATGTATCAGGCTGGAACAATTAGAAGAGCAGGAGATGATTCTGGCATCTATGAAGTAGAGGCTATGCGCCGGGATGCGGAAACTGTTATTCAGAAAACGATTGAAGATGTGCTGCCGATGAAGGCAGTGCGGGAGGTTTTGGAGGAGATTGCCTTAACCAAACCTGTTTATGTCATTGCGATAGGGAAGGCGGCATGGGGAATGGCGGATGAAGCCGCCCGGCTGCTGGGCTCCCGCATTGTGGAAGGTATTGTGGTTACCAAGTACGGGCATTCGAAGGGGAATATTGAGGGATTTCAGATTATGGAAACGGCTCATCCGTTCCCGGATGATAATTCGATGCTCGCAGCCGGAAAAGTGCTTGAACTGGCGGATCGGGTGACCGAAAACGAAGAGGTTCTCCTGCTTTTGTCGGGAGGAGGCTCAGCCTTAGTGGAGATGCCGGCTGCCGGCCTTACTCTTCCGGAGGTGACACGGGTGACGGAAATCCTGCTGAAATGCGGAGCCAATATTGTGGAAATCAATACGGTACGCAAGCATCTTTCCGCGATTAAGGGCGGAAAACTGGCAAAACATCTTCAGCCAGCCACAGGATATGCCATTATTCTTTCGGATGTGGTGGGAAACCATCCTGAAATGATTGCATCAGGAATGACGTATCCGGATGCAACCGATGCGCCGGAAGTGATGGAGGTTATTGAAAAGTATCATTTGGATGTGGGAGATAAGGTAATCCGCGTCCTGGAAAAGTCGGAGGAAACTCTGGTTTCCAATATCACGAATATTGTGAAAGGAAATGTAGAGGAACTATGCAGCTCTGCGGCGGAGCATGTCAGGGAACTGGGATATAAGCCGTATATATTCTCTACAAATGCGGATTGTGAAGCAAAGAGCCTGGGGCAGTGGTTTGCACGGACAGCAAAGGCGATCCGAGAGGATAATCCCTGGAAGCTGGAGCTGCCATGTGCAGTGATTGTAGGAGGGGAAACCGTAGTTAAGGTGACCGGAAACGGGCTGGGAGGGAGAAATCAGGAAATCGCCCTCCAGGCGGCGGAAGGGATACAGGGGATGGAGAAGACGGTTCTGTTTTCCCTGGCTTCCGATGGTACGGACGGCCCTACGGATGCTGCCGGAGGAATCGTGGACGGCTATACCGTAAAAGCGCTTGAGGATAAGGGGATGAATATCAGGGAGTACCTGGAAGACAATGACGCATACTGCGCCCTGCAGGAGGTTAACGGTCTGATAATGACGGGACCTACGGGAACCAATGTAAATGATGTTACGGTATTATTAATCAAATAAGGCATGGAAACCTCTGATAAGAAGTCAGAGGTTTTTCTTTTGTCTGCCGATTTATTCTTTGTATCTGCAATACAAAAAAGGAAGGGAAATTTGTAACATGGTCTGTTTGCTCTAAAGGGTTAATTTTGTATAGTTAAGTCAAGGTTAATCATACTGTAGGGAAGCCGCAGGGATAACCAGGTATTTTAGATACTCTATACAGAATAAACAGGTGAAGGAGAGCGGAGATTATGAAAGCAGTAGTTATCGGAGGATGCGGACACATCGGAACATATTTGGTTCCCAGGCTTGTAAAAGCGGGTTATCAGGTGGTAAGTGTGACAAGAGGACAGAGTAAGCCTTATTTGCCCAGCCACGCATGGGATGAAGTGGAAAATGTCATCCTTGACAGAGAAGAGGAAGAGAAAGACGGTACGTTCGCCAAAAAGATTGCTGCAATGAATGCGGATGTGGTAATCGATCTGATTACTTTTAAGGCGGAAAGCACCTATCAGATGGTGGAAGCCCTGAAGGGAACCAATCTTTCTCATTATTTATTCTGTGCATCCATTTGGGCGCACGGACATGCGACAATCGTTCCTGCTCCGGAGGATCTTCCCAGACATCCGCTGGAAGATTACGGAATCAACAAAGCAAAAAGTGAAGCCTATCTTCATGAGCAATACAGAAAAGACGGTTTTCCGGAAACGGTTGTAATGCCCGGCCATATTACCGGACCCGGCTGGAACTGCATTAACCCTACCGGAAATCTGGATCCTCTTGTTTTCCAGAAGATCGGCAGAGGAGAAGGCATTGTCCTTCCCAATATGGGAATGGAAACCGTACATCATGTTCATGCCGATGACGTGGCACAGGTGTTTATGAATGCAATCTGCTGCAGAGGCCAGGCTCTTGGCGAAAGCTTCCATGCGGTTGCGCCTCATGCCATGACGCTGCTTGGATTTGCGGAAGCTATGTATGCATGGTTTGGAAAACAGCCCGATATCTCATTCCTTCCCTGGAAAGAATGGTGTGAACATACGGCTGTTGACAGCTTTATCAACAGTACATGGTCTCATGTAACACACAGCGATAATTATAGTATTGAAAAAGGCAAGAAACTGATAAACTATAATCCCCGTTATACCATCCTTCAGGCAGTGGAGGAAAGCGTAAACAGCATGCTGGAACGCGGGGTTATTACCGTATAGTTATAAGACATAGTCAGGGAAACCCTGCGGAGGCAGGGGATCCCTTTTGAAAAGGAGCAGAAAGCATGAAATATTGTAAACTGGGAAAAACGGATATTTCCATATCCAGAGTGACTCATGGATGTATGGAGCTGGGAGGCGGACGGTGGAAAACTTTGGATAAGGAATCCAACAGTGCCCTTTTAAAAACCGCTTTGGAAAATGGAATCACTACATTTGATACGGCGGAAGGCTACGGAGCCGGCGCTTCAGAGCTGATTGTGGGAGAAGCATTGAAGGACAGAAGAAAAGACTGTGTGATAGCGACCAAGGTGCTTCCTGATAATCTGAGGGCTGCTGATGTGAGAAAAGCGGCGGAAGGAAGCCTGAAGAGACTGCAGACGGATTATATTGATTTGCTGTATGTTCATTGGCCCAATGCCGGGATACCCATTTCGGAAACCCTCGGTGAATTTATTAAATTAAAAGAAGAAGGTAAGATACGGGCAATCGGCGTTTCTAATTTCAGCCTGGAGCAATTGAAGGAAGCGATGGAAATAACCCACATAGACGCCCTTCAGCCGGAATATAACCTTCTCCAGAGAAAGATTGAGGATGGACTGCTTTCCTATTGTGCAGATAATCAAATCAGTGTTCTCAGCTATAATTCTATTGCGAAGGGAATCCTTTCCGGAGTATTCCATTTTAATGGGGTGAAACTGGATGCAGAGGATTTCAGAAATGAAAAACCTTTATTTTTCCCTGAGAACCTGGAAACGGAGAAACCGCTGATGAACAGCCTGAAGGCGGTTGCCCAGGCGCATAACGGCACGATTTCCCAGATAGCGGCAGCCTGGGTGCTTGCACAGAGAGGTATGAGCTCCGCAATCATAGGAACACAGAACCCCCGTCATTTTGTGGAAAATATCCACAGCGTGGATATAGAGCTGACACAGGAAGAAATAGATGTACTGGATAAAACCAGCAGTGAAGTAATCGGTAAACTTATCGGTGTGTGAGGAAAAATGGAAACTGGAATTGTAATGGATATTGACCATTTTGCTGTTCATGACGGCCCCGGGATCAGAACCTGTCTGTTCCTGAAGGGCTGCCCGCTTACATGTCTCTGGTGCCATTCGCCGGAATCCCAGCTGAGAGAGCCTCAGATTCTGTTTGCACAAAACAGGTGTGTGAAATGCGGGCTGTGTGCAGCTGCCTGCGAGAATTACGGACAGATTCTGGATGAGGAAGGAAACCGGGAATACCGGAGGGAAAACTGCCGTGAGTGCAGGCGTTGTGTGGAAAGCTGTCCGACGGGTGCGCTGTTTGTTTCCGGAACGCAGATGAGCGTAACAGAAGCGGCGGCAGAACTGATTCAGGATAAGCTCTTTTATAAGAACAGCGGCGGCGGTGTGACAATAAGCGGCGGAGAATGTTTGCTTCAGCCGGTCTTTACAAAGCAGCTGCTGATGCGCATGAAGGCAGAAGGCATCCATACAATTGTAGAAACCTCCGGCTGCGGCAAAAAGGAAGACCTGCTGGCCCTGGCTGATTATACGGATACCTTTTATTATGATTTTAAACTGGCGGATCCTGCGATGTTTGAGAAGTATACAGGAGGAAACCTGAATACGGTCAGGGAAAATCTGGAGGCGCTGAGAGAAAAAACGGACAGGATTGTACTGCGTATTCCGTTGATTCCCTATATAACAGACACCATGGAAAATGTAAAAGAAGCTTATAAAACGGCTCAGAGACTGGAAATCAGGCAGATACACCTGCTTCCCTATAACCAAAGCGCCGGAGCCAAATATGAATGGTGCGGCAGAAATTATGAGCTTGGGGATAAGGGAAGAAATACGGCATGGGCGGAAGAGCTTTGCAAAGCTGCGCCGCGGGAAATAGAAGCAACAATCATGAAATGATTTCATTTGGCACAGTAAGGAAGGAAATGGGAATGAAAACTTTTGATATCGAACAGTATTCTCGCAGAATCGTTGAAAGCAAGCCCTCACAGAGAGTTTCCTGGCTGATTGATGCGACAAGGGAAAATATGCTTGTTAAAAATGAAAAAGCACCGGATCCGCCGTCTGTCTTGAATGAAAAAACGGGAAAGCTTCCTGTAATCATAAGAAAAGCGATGGCAGAACGCGCGAAATTATCCTGTGCGCCGGTGGGCATCTGGGATAAACAGGTCTTTGCGGGATGCTTTACGCTGCGTGAGGAAAGAATTGTCAATACATATGCCCTTCCTGAATTCGCGTATCCTGAGGAACAAAAGGAAGGAGAAAAATATGGTTTTGGTATTTACTCCATGTTCGGCCATATTTCACCTGATTATAAAAGGCTGCTGAAGCTGGGGACTGACGGAATAAGAAAAATGGCAGCAGAACAGCTTAAGACGGCAGAGGATGAAACCGCACGGGCTTTTTTACAGGCTGTGCTGATTTCGCTGGAAGGTCTGGAGATTTATGCTTCCCGTCATGTGGATATGCTGCTTGCCAAAAGTGAGGCGGAGGAGGATCCCGTGCGCAGACAGGAACTGCTGAGGACTGCGGCTGCGCTTGGCAGAGTGCCCAGATATCCTGCCTCTTCTTTCTTTGAAGCGTGCCAGTCGGCCTGGCTTCTGCATTTGGCGCTGCAGCTGACGGATAATTACCTGGCGCTGGGACGTCCGGATCAGTATCTGTATCCCTATCTGGAAAAGGATCTGAAAGAAAACAGGCTCACTGTGGAGGAAGCCCAGGAATTAACCGATTTGTATATGCTGAAATTCAATGAGCGTTCCCAGGACAATGAAGTGGCTGCAGAAATGATGGATCTTGAAATGGAACAGCAGAAGCAGGAAAAGAAATGGGAAGAACGTAAGCTCTATGACATCGGACAGCAGAGATACAACGTCAGGGATACCATTGACGCCATCAATCACTGGAACCAGAACGTGATGATTGGGGGATGCATCCCGGAAACAGGGGAAGATGCCACCAATCTGATGACGGTGATGATGCTGGAATCCTTCCGGCGTATGAGAATGACAAATCCTGTTTTATCGGTCAGACTGAGCGGGCAGACACCGGATTATCTGAAACGCCAGACGGCCATTACCCTGAAAACTGGAGGTGGGCTTCCTGCCTTATATAATGATGAAACCGTTATAAAAGGATATCAGAAGTTTGGAGTGGATCTGGAGGATGCAAGAGATTACGCGAATAATGGCTGCTGGGAATGTATCCTGCCGGGGAAAACGGATTTTTATTTCATAAAGCTTAATGCTCTGAAATGTATGGAATGGGCTCTGAATCACGGAAGGTGTCATATTGACGGAAAACAGGAAGTGCCGGATCAGGGAGATGTCTCAGAAATAACGGATTTTGAGGCTCTGTATAAGAGAGTGCTGGATAACTTTAAAATCGTTATGGAAGGGGCGGCGGCCCATATGGTGGAGACACAGCATCTTCGTTCTATTGTAGCGCCTGTCCCGCTTCTTTCCGCTTTTCTGGAGGGGCCTGTGGAGAAAGGAAAGGACATGACGCAGATGGGCGCCCGGTTTATCCTGGGAGGAACCATTGCCGAAGGTATCAGCCATGTCATCGATTCTCTGTGTGCAATCCGCAGAGTGGTTTTCCAGGAAAAATATTGCACGATGACGGAACTGGCCGATGCCATCGATCATAATTTCGAAGGAAATGAAAAACTCAGGAATAAGCTGGATTCCTGTCCGAAATATGGGGCCAATGAAGAGGAAGCGGATGAAATAGGGGTTCGTCTCACCCATGACTATGCGGAGCTGATGATGGAAATCGACGGGAAATACCCGGAAATGAAATTTATGCCGGGCATAGGAACGTTTTCCTGGTATATAGCAGTCGGCAACGGGACGGGAGCCAGTGCGGACGGACGGCTTGCTGCGGAACCTGTCGCAAGTAATTTTTCTCCTTCCAAAGGGGCAATGACAAAAGGCATTACGGGAGCGCTTCTGTCCTTCTCGAAAATGAATCTGGATGTTATGCCGCTGGGCTCGCCGTTGGATCTGGGAATGGCAGGGCAATATGTGCAGGGAGAAGAAGGAACAAAGCGGCTGGTCGGCCTGATGGATACTTTCACGCAGCTGGGAGGCAATCTGCTGACAATCAGCGTGGCGGACAGCGAGACTCTGCGGGATGCGCAGAAGCATCCGGAAAATTACAAAGATCTGCGGGTCCGTATGGGCGGATGGTCGGCTTACTTCACCATGCTCAGCAAAGAACAGCAGGAGCATCATATTAAAAAGAGTGAATCCGGATTTTTCTGACAGACAGGAAAAGGTGCCGGTATCAGTAAAGGGGGAAGCGTATGAAGAAATGTATGAATAACAGCGACGATTTTGTGGATGAGAGTCTGAAGGGAATATATAAAGCTTATCCATCCTTTTATGAAGCCGGATGTGATGATATCAGGGCTTTTGTGCATCCGGGAAAGGCTAAGGGGAAGGTAAGCATTGTGACAGGCGGCGGCTACGGCCATATTCCTGTATTCCTGGGTTATGTGGGAGAAGGACTCTGCGATGGGGCTGCGGTAGGCAATGTTTTTACGTCTCCTTCCAGTGAGGCCATTTTAGATACAACAAGGGCGGTTGAAAACGAAAACGGGGTTCTTTATCTTTTTGGTAATTATTTCGGAGACGGGATGAATTTCGAAATGGCGGCGGAAATGGCGGCGCTGGAAGGTATCCGTACGGAAACCGTTAAGGTATCGGATGATGTTGCGAGCGCACCCAGAAAAGAATATTTTCAGAGAAGGGGGATCGCCGGAATCTGTCTTGTGTATAAGGTTGCCGGAGCGTGCGCCGAAAGCGGAGCCAGTCTGGAGGAAGTGACACGGATAGCACGGAAAGCGGTGGATAATACGGCAAGCTACGGCGTTGCTTTTTCTTCCTGTACACTGCCGGGAGCGGAGCGGCCTATTTTTGAAATAAACGATCAGGACATGGAAATCGGCATGGGAATTCATGGGGAGCCGGGGATAAAACGGGTCAGAATGATGAACAGCCGTGATTTGGCACGGGAATTATGCCCCGCTGTTTTAAAAGATCTTTCCATTGCGGAAGGGGAACGGGTCGCTGTTCTGGTGAACGGTCTGGGTATGACAAGCCGTGAAGAATTATTCATTTTTTATAAGGATGTGGCTGAGTATCTGGAGGAAAAAGGGATTGCTGTCGGAAAAACGATGGTAGGCGAATTCGCCACTTCTCTGGAAATGGCAGGGTTGTCTTTATCGATTATGCGGCTGGATGAGGAAATGGAAACCTATTTAAAAGCGCAGGAATATACGCCTTTTATTCGTTATTAAATCATTTGCAGGATTAACAGATGTGCACAACGGGCACAGATAGGAGCAGCTATGAAATATTGCAGATTGGGAAGAACCGGCCTTTATGTCAGTAAGCTTTGTCTTGGCACCGCAAATTTCGGAACAGGAAAATCCTCGGGAAAAGGGGATTGGGGTGTTGTAGATGAAAAAGGGGCGTTCCGGATTATGGATTATGCTCTGGATTGCGGAATTAATTTTTTCGATACGGCAAATGTGTATGGAGGGATTGAAACAAGAGGGCTGACAGAGACCATCATAGGCAATTGGTTCAAACAGGGCAATGGCAGGAGAGAAAAAGTAGTCCTTGGAACTAAGGTGGGAAGAGTCTTTGAAAAAAGCGATCTGGATGGCCCCAATAATGTGGAAGGGCTGTCTTTATATAAAATAAGAAGGCATGTGGAAGCATCCCTTACCAGACTGCAGACCGATCACCTGGAGCTGATTCAGATGCATAAAGCGGATCCTCTTACAGGCTGGGATGAAATCTGGGAAGCCTTTGAGGGACTGGTGAGAAGCGGAAAGGTAGACTACGTAGGCTCCAGCAATCATGATGCATGGCAGATTATGAAAGCGCAGGAATCGGCGCGCCGGAGAGGATTTATGGGACTGGTCAATGAGCAGCATTTGTATACGCCGCTGGCTAGGACACCGGAGCTGGAGCTTCTGCCGATGGTAAAGGATCAGGGTATCGGTATTACTATTTTCAGCCCGTTATTCCGGGGACTTTTGGGAATTGATGCCTTTCATCCTGAAAAAAGGCCGATGAATGCGGAAAGCAGGAAGCTGTTTGAAAAGTATAGAGATCAGGCGGAACAGTATTCTAAACTCTGCAGAGAGCTGGGAGAGACGGAAGCCAATGTGACATTTGCCTGGGAGCTCAGCAGGCCTGAGATAACGAGTGTAATCGTAGCGCCGACCTGCATTGAGGATTTGAGCAGTGTGCTGAAGAGCGTGGATATTGTCCTTCAGGAGGATGTGCTGAGAAAGATTGATTCCATCTTCCCGCCTACTGTGGAGGCTTCTCCTTACATATAGGCCCAAACAGCTGAATCACAAAAACGATGGGAGGAGAACGGACATGGGAATTATAAAGTTTACAGAAAAAGCAAATGCCTGCTTCTATCAGACTGCGGAACTGGAGAAGATTGCAGGAGGGTACTATTTCACGGAAGGGCCGGTATGGGACAGTGTTGAAAAATGTCTTTATTTTACAAACTTCCAGGATAATACCATTTACCGCTTTAAGGAAAGGGAAGGTACATCTCTCTACAGAAAGGAAAGCGGACGCGCCGTGGGACTGAGTCTGGCGGCAGACGGCAGAATAGTAAGCGCCGAAACCAGTTCCCATGCCGTAACCTTTGCGGGAGAGACAAAAAGTGAAGTGATAGCCGGAACGTATCAGGGGAAAATGCTCAACAGCCCCAATGATGTTGTGGTGAAAAAGGACGGCGCTGTATATTTTACGGATCCTTATTCAGTGGCTATGGGCGGTGAACGGGAATTGGATTTTAATGGGGTGTTCTGTGTGCCTGTAACAGATGGGAAACCGGACGGAAGCAGAATATGCCTGATTGATGATCGTATGGAAAGACCAAACGGAATTGCCTTTTCTCCGGATGAAAAAATATTGTATGTGAATGATACCAATAAACAGTATATCAGGGCTTACCAGATGCGCAGCGCGGAAGAGGCTTCTTTGATAGGCACCTTTGCAGAACTGGATGAAGCATATGGAGCCGGGTGTGCAGACGGTATGAAGGTAGATGAGGAAGGAAATGTGTATCTTACCGGGCCGGGAGGCATTTGGGTGATTGACAGCAGCGGGACGCCTGCCGCAATACTGGAATGTCCGGAAAATGCGGGCAACCTGTGTTTCGGCGGGGAGGACAACTGCTTCCTGTATATAACGGCAAGCACCAGTGTGTACCGGATACCGGTAAAAATCCCGGGCATTGTGCCCCGCCGTGTATAGGGACCAAATGATGCAGAGAGCCGGACAGAAGGAGAAAATATGGGAATAGGAATAGATAAAGTTAAAAAAGCTCTTTACAGTATTTGCGATGTCCTGCAGGAAGAAAAAGAAGAACTGACGGAAATAGACAGCAGACTCGGCGACGGAGACATGGGGATTTCCATGGATAAAGGTGCGGCGGCAGTCAGAGAGGTGCTGGATGCTTATCAGGAGACGGATATTTCAAAACTGCTTTCTTCCTGCGGGGCTGCATTCAACAGGGCCGCGCCTTCCACGTTAGGTACGCTGTTAAGCTTCAGCATGCTGGCTGTGGCAAAGGAGGCGGGAAAGAAACCGGAGCTTGAGGAAGCGGATCTTGTCCGTTTTCCTGCTATTATTGCAGATACCATAGCCGCCAGGGGAAAAGCGAAGGTGGGGGATAAAACCATACTGGATGCTTTGGTTCCCTTTGCGGAAACGCTTGAGAAGCTGTCAGCGGATAATGTATCCTTTGCGCAGGCATGGAGAGAAGCGGCGGCAGTGGCAGAAAAGGGCATGGAAGGCACAAAGGGAATGACAGCGAAGACCGGAAGAGCAAAATGGCTTGACGGAAGAAATAAAGAATATCCGGACGGCGGCGCTGTATTATGCGTTAAGGTGGTACAGCGTCTGGCGGAACCGGAATGCGGCGAGGTGCAGGGAGAATGATAAAGGAAAGCAGCAGCGGAAGCATCCGTACATTGATTTTATCGAACGAAAAACTATCTGTTAAGATACTTGCCGGTAAAGGCGGGGATATTAACCAGATTACCTATCTTCCTGAACAGGCAGAGCTTCTACATACGGAGGATGAGAATTTTGCCCGTTATGATAGTCGGGATCTGCGTACAAACCCCTTATCCCGTTATTCGGAGGACAGTACGGGAGGATGGCAGGATGTGGTGCCCGGATATGGCAGGTACGGCAGTCTTGTTTTTCAGGAATTTCCCGTGGGAACAGCTGCGACACTGCCCTGGGATTATCAGACCCAGACAGCTGCCGGGGGAGATACCCGGAAGGAAGAGGAAGTGAATCTGTCCGTGCAGCTGCCGGAATTTCCTCTGTTCATGAAAAAACAAATCCGACTGGAAGATGAGACTCTTATTGTAACGGAAACGATACGGAATGAAGGCGGTGAACCGGCTGATTTTACGTGGACACAGCACTCGGCATTCGGCGGCAGCTTCCTGGATGAACAGGTTGAAATCTCCTATCCGGGTGAGGAAATTTTTCTGTCCTCACTATATGCCGGCCAGGGAGGAAAAAAGGAAGAGTACCTCAAAAATATCTGCAGTGTGCCGATGCCGGACGGGACAATATGGAATTTGAAGAATATGAGAGAACCGGGACAGGACGGACATCTGATCTTCACAATGAAGGCGGAGACAGGGGATTTCTCTCTGTATCATAAAGACAGAAAGTTCGGATTCCGGGTAACCTGGGATAAACAGGTATTCCCTTATATCAGATGCTGGTATCAGAATACGGAGGATGGATATTCCTTCGCCATAGAGCCTTGTAATTACGCTTACAGTTCTTTTGCGGATACGGACAAAGAAAATATGTATCTGCATCTGGATGCCGGCGAAGAAATGAGTACGGAGATCCGATTGTCGATCATACATGAAAATAAAGGATAAGGTTGACGGAAGCACTTATATTTTTTGACTGGAGTGCATCTTTAATCGCTTGTGCGCCATACGCGCAGACGGGAGCAGCAATGGAAAAACTTAAATTTTTTAGTAATGGCGAATACAGAGAATCACAGACGACGGTTTATTATGAGCTTCATAACCCAAGCACGGGAGAAGTGACAGGGATGGCGCCCAGATGCACCGAAGCGGAGGTTAAGGAAGCCGTGGAAGCGGCGAAAGCGGCGTACCCGTCCTGGAGTGCGACACCGGTAGCGAAAAGGACACAGATTTTATACAGAGTCCGGGAACTGCTGATGGAGCACATGGAAGAACTGACCATGCTTGTAGCCAGGGAAAATGGAAAGACCTGGTCGGAAGCCGAGGGAGATGTGCTGAAGGCCAAGGAAGGGACCGAGCTCGCCACCCAGGCACCATCCCTGATGATGGGAGACAGCCTGATGGATGCTTCCAGCGGCTTTGATACGGTTCAATACAGAGAGCCTATGGGTGTTTTCGCAGGAATTGTCCCTGTTAATTTCCCGGCAATGATTCCGTTTGGCTGGATGACGCCGGTATGTCTCGCCTGCGGCAACACCATGGTTTTGAAGGCAGCCAGTCTTACGCCTATGACAGCCCTGCGCATCGCCGGACTTTATAAAGAAGCGGGCCTGCCGGACGGGGTATTGAATGTAGTGACCTGTTCCAGGGAAGAAACAAAGGTTTTATTGGAACATCCGGATATTAAAGGAATTACATTTGTTGGTTCCACGGCAGTCGGAAAGTATATTTATGAAACGGCGGCAGGAAACGGAAAGAGAGTACAGGCTCTCTGCCAGGCTAAAAACCATGCTTTGATTATGAAAGATGTCCCCCTGGAGAGAACCGTGGCTGGTGTGATAAATTCCGCTTTTGGCTGTGCCGGACAACGCTGCATGGCTTTGAGCTGCTGTGTGGTGGAAGAGGATATTGCAGATGCCTTTGTGGAAGAGCTTATCCGGCAGGCTAAAGAAATCAAAATAGGACCTGCATGGGAAAAAAACAGCAAACTGGGGCCTATTACCTATGAAGCGCATTATAAGGAAATACTGGCGGATATTGAAAAAGGGATAAAAGAAGGCGCAAGCCTTGTTTTAGACGGCCGGGACTGTGTGGTTAAAGGCTATGAAAACGGTTATTTTATAGGACCTACTGTTTTTGATCACGTATCGGAAGATATGAGCATCGGCAGGGAAGAAATTTTCGGGCCGGTTCTGTGTGTGAAGAGAGTCAAAAACTTTGAAGAAGGCCTCAGCCTGATGAATGGCAACCCTTATGCCAATGGTTCCGTTATTTTTACGCAGAGCGGATATTATGCAAGGGAATTCGTAAGGCATACGGACGGCGGAATGGTAGGAGTCAATGTGGGAATTCCGGTTCCTATCGGATTTGTACCTTTTGCAGGACATAAAAATTCCTTCTTTGGGGATCTGCATTGCCTCGGCAAGGATGCATACCGCTTCTTTACGGAAAGCAAATGTGTAACAACCAGATGGTTTGATGAGGAAGAAAAGAAAAATAAAGAGGTTTCGACTTGGGACGGAACCATTTAACAGGAGGAAAAAAATGAAAATAGTATTATTAGAATCTTTGGGGATTGCTGAAAAAGAATTGGATCAGTTCGCGCAGAAGCTGAAAGCGGAAGGCCATGAGTTCTGCGCCTATGAAAAAAATACGGATGAAGATGTCCAGATAGAGAGAGCGAAGGACGCCGATGTCATCATGATCGCCAACATGCCTCTTAGCGGGAAGGTTATCCGCAGCTGCCCTTCCCTGAAATATATCGATGTGGCGTTTACCGGTGTGGATCATGTGGATTTGGAAGCAGCCAAAGAAAGAAAGGTTGCGGTCAGCAATGCATCCGGATATTCCAATGAATCGGTTGCGGAACTGTCTCTGTGCATGATGCTGTCCTTGCTGCGGAATGTAAAGCAGGTGGAAGATCGCTGCCGTAATGAAGGAACGAAAGACGGCCTGGTAGGAAGAGAACTGAAAGGAAAAACAGTAGGAATTGTAGGACTGGGAGCTATCGGTAAAAGAGTGGCGCAACTGGTTAAGGCATTTGGCTGTGAGGTACTTGCATACAGCAGGCATCCCAAGGAAGAAAATAAGGATTTGGCATCCTATGTGTCTTTGGACGAGCTGCTTCAGAAATCGGACATCGTAACGCTTCATTGTCCTCTGACTGATGAAACCAGGCATATGATTGATAAAGAGAAAATCGGCATGATGAAGCAGGGTGCGATTTTGATTAATGCGGCCAGAGGGCCGGTAGTGGATTATGAAGCTCTTGCGGCAGCATTGGAAGAGGGTAAGGTCGGAGGAGCCGGAATTGATGTGTTTGAAGGAGAGCCCCCGATTAAGAAAGACCATCCTATGCTGAAGACACCTAATACTATTGCAACACCTCATATTGCATTTGCTTCTGCGGAATCTATGACCTTGAGGGCCGGAATTGTTTTTGACAATCTGGAGAAATGGATGGCTGGGAAGAAGCAGAATGTGATTTTATAAAAGAGAGAAGATATTGGATAGGAAAAGAGAAGGTACAGCCAAATCATGAAATATATGATATGGCTGTCCTTTTTTTGCGTATAAAGATTGCTTATACAGCGTGATATCTACTGCCGGGGGATATATTTCATATCCCTCCGGGGAATCCGGACTGCTTTATATCACAAGCCGCACCCACAGCACATCCTCCCGCACCCCCGCAGCAATCTCCCCTCCAAGCTTCTCTGTCAGCACCTTAACAACAGCAAGCCCCAGCCCCGTACTTTCCCCATGCCGGGATGGATCCCCCGTATAAAACCGGTCAAATATCCGCGCAGTATCGATTTTTGTACCGGCAGGCACCGTATTTTCCATGCAAAAAACAACCTTTCCGTTTCCCTCATCAGAAAGGCTGATCATAATATCCCCCGCACAATAACGCACAGCATTGGACAGCAGATTCTGAAGGATACGTTCCATCATAATCCGATCGGTATCAAGAAAGACCGAACAGCCAGGCAGCCGGATATCCGGAATGATATTTCTGCTTTCCAGCAGCGGTGCATTTTCCGTCAGAAAATCCAATATCAGATTGGAAAAATTGATCCTTTCCTTTACCGGCGCCGCCTGTTCCGAATCGATAAGGGACAAATCATAAAAAGTCTCCATTAATTCCTTCATTCTTTCCGCTTTGCGGAGAGCCGTCTCCACCCGCCGGTTTTGCTCCTGTGTCAAGTCCGATTTCCGGACCAGCTGAAGATGCCCCATGAGAACGGTCAGGGGAGTCCGGAGATCGTGGGAAATATTAGCGATGGATTCTTTCAGGCGCTGTTCGTGCTGTACGGCACGGGCTACCGTATAACGCTGTTTGGCGTAATGCTTATTGATAGCTCCGGCAAGTTTTTCCAAATCCCTGTCAACCAGAGACATATCCAGCATTTTTTCCGACACTCCGTCAGCCAAATCGTTTATCTGCCCGGTAAGGTATCTTATTTGTTTTTTCATCCTGATATATTTTACAGTCAGGAGTATTAACAGCAGAGTGGAAAGACCAATAATAATACGGATATCAATCACCTCTTTTCCGATAAACCTCTGAATCCCATATCTATTTCAAATCACATTTACAGAACATATGCCAGGACAGGAAGAGCATCCCGCCCGCCCACACGGCAGCCGACAGCAGGCAGGACGGAAGGAACAGGGCCTGTGTGCTGACCGCTTTACGTATCTGATAGGCGGGCAAGAAGGAAACAGGAAAACCCAGCTTCATTCCATATCCCAGATACAGACTGAGAAGAAAGGTCAGTCCTGCTGTAAAAGCAACGGCTTTACCGCTGTTCCTGAGCCAGAAACAGCAGAAAAAGGCAGGCAGGAATACCGCGCTGTTCAGGAGAAAGGAATAAAGGACTGCCTTTATTACAAGGAAAAGAAATGACCCGGCGCCGCCAAGCCCGAAACGGGAGGCCTGCCGGATACATCCTGCAAAAGGGTATAGGATGATCATGAAATTAAAGGCAAGCAGATAGGAAATCACTTTGCCCGCAAAGATCGTTCCTCTTCCATGGCCGGAGCAAACCTCCTGGCTGATAGTCCTGTGGGAAAATTCCTGGCCGAGCAGCAGGGCAAGAAGGCTGGAAACGATAATATGAAGAAAGGTGGAGTCATATACCATCCCAATGAAAATATCCGAAAGGGATGCGGCAATGCCTCCGCTTGCACCCAGTACATCGGTTTCATAGGTTCTTGCAGTCAGAAAACCCAGCAGAAAAATGCCGATGCATCCGCCAAGGTAAATCCGGTTCCGAAGCAGCTGATAGTTGTTCATTTTCAGTAAATTATTCAAACGAATCCCCTCCTTTATTTTAGATCACAACGGCAGAAGCTGCCATAGGCGAGAAGACCGGATAAGAAAATCCATACCCCGTCGATCCCGGCCGTTACTGCTGTTGGAGACGTTAACTGGTTTAAGGAAATAAGCCGTATCTGCCCTATCGGCAGAAGTACTGCCATCTGCGCGGCTCTGCTGCTGTTAAGGGCAAAGATCATCAGAAAATAAAGCACCATGGGGATGACAAGGGTTTTGCCGATATCCCTGAAAAGAAAAGCGAACAGCAGCGGCAGCATTCCCATAGCAGGAACCGCCATGAAAAGGGTCAGCATATTTGAAAACGAAAGTAAGCTTTCCTTTCCCAGCATTGCCGCAGCGGCGGAATGAAAAAGCACGGGAGCGGCTAAAAGGACGGTGCTTGCTGTCAGATAGGACAGGGTCTTGGCGAAAAAGACGGCTCCCCGTTTATGACCGGCGCTGACAAAAGACGGTATGGTACGGTTTTCAAAATCTTCACCTATAAAAAGTGCGGCAAATAGGATGCTTATGAAATATATCTGAGGAAGATTATAAAGAGAACCCTTCACCAGATCGGAAGTCGTGTTTTTGCTGTCCGTCAGAAGAAGGCTTCCCAAAGCAAGGGAAAAGAATAGCAATCCCCAAAAGCTTTGTTTATGCAGGAGTTTATAATATTCGGCTTTTAACAGATTAATCATGGGAATAACCTCCCACTCTGCGCAGAAAATAATCCTCCAGGGTATCCCCTGAAAGATGCAGCTCCGTTACCAGGATATGGGATTCCATTAGGATATGGGCAACCTGTTCCATGTTTTCTAAATGATCATATAAACGGATCATTCCGTCAGGCATTAGCTGCAGGTTATCGGTTTGCAGTTTGTCCTCCAATATAAGAAGCGTATTTTGCGGATCAGCCGATTTGATTGCGATATGCTGCCTGCATCGTTCCTTTAGTTCGGAATCGGACAGTTCTTCCATGATTTTCCCTTTCTCAATTAAGATAAACTGGGATGCGGTGTGGGAAAGTTCCTCCAATATATGGCTGGATATCAGAATTGTCATCCCATATTCCTGGTTAAGATGCTTCAGCAGATTGCGGATTTCTGCAATACCTGCCGGATCCAGCCCGTTAATGGGTTCGTCCAGAATTAAGAATTCGGGCATATTTAAAAGAGCGGCGGCAATGCCCAGGCGCTGGCGCATTCCCAGGGAAAAGTTCCTGACCGCTTTTTTCCCTGTGTCTTCCAGATGAACCATATGCAGGCATTTATCAATGACTGTTTTATCCGGAATCCCTCTTTGCAGCCTCTGTACCTCCATATTTTGATGGGCACAGAGACTGGGGAAAAGCGCCGGTGTTTCGATCATACAGCCGATCCGTTTCCTCTGTGTCTGCAATTCCTGTGTTCCAGATTTCCCCCACAGAGCCAGAGTTCCGCAGGTTGGAAAGGCCAAACCGGTTATGAGCCGGAGGAAAGTAGTTTTGCCCGCGCCGTTCCGGCCGATGAAGCCATATATTTTCCCCTTTTCCAGCTGCAGATTAATATGATCCAGTACGACAGCCTCTTTATATTTTTTTGTGAGATCCTTTGCTTCCATTACTATGTCTTTCATTTTTGCTCCTGTCTGTGCACTTTTGTATGAATGCGGCGGCACCGCATTTCAATCAGTTAAGTGGATTTCAATTTTCACCTCTTCTATATTTTATAGTGTAAAATGAAAAAATAAAGAATTTCTTAAGTGGATAAAGAAAGGAATAAAGAAAAAATAAAGCCGGGGAATCATTCCTCAGCCTTATGCAGCCGGTAACCGATTCCCCATACGGTATCAATATATTCTTCATCAGGGCCAAACGCTTTCATTTTATTGCGCAGGTTGCTGATATGGACATTCAGCGTATTATCTTCGTTCAGATACTCCGTATTCCAGACACTTTGAAACAGATTGGCCTTGGAAAATATTTTGTCGGGATATCTCATTAGTAATTCCAGTATGGCCAGTTCCTTCGCAGTCAGGAGCAGTTCCTGTCCGTTCAGGAAGAACGTATTTTTTTCTCCGTCAAAAATCAGGTTCTTGTATTGCAAGCGCTTCGGAACCGCCGATTGAAACTGAATCCGGCGCAGGCTGCTTTCTATCCGGGCCAGCACCTCTTCCATATCAAAAGGCTTGGTAATATAATCATCCGCGCCCAGGCGCAGCAGATCGATTTTATTCTGCGTCGTTTCCCTTGCGGAAATAATGATTATGGGCAGAGTATATTGCCTGCGTATATCTGCAAGAACCCGATCTCCGTTCCGGTAGGGAAGCATGATATCCAGCAGTATCAGGTCGATTGTTTCCCGGGCCAGGCAGTCCTGAACATGCAGGCCGTTAAACAGACTCGTCACCTGATAGCCGTTCTCTGTGAGAAAATCAGTTAAGAGCCTGTTTATTTCCGGATCATCTTCCACGAGTAAAATGTGAGACATATCAGTTCCCTTCCCTTCCGGCAGTCCTTTCCTCCGCTTTATGCGGATAAAAGGCGGCTGCGTGCCTCGATTACAGCAATTATAGCACACAGAGAAGGGATAGACAAATAGTGAGGCGGATTATTACCATATGTCATGCATCAGGAACCGGTCGATTTATAATGTCTCACCCCTATCCGCCACAGCACATAGCAGGGAAGCAGAAAGAGGAAGCCTCCTGCCGGCAGCAGTCCATACCACCATTTGCCCCGATCCAGGAGAAAAAGAAGGGGATAGTACTGGATGCAGGCGTAGGGAACGAGAATGGTAGCGAACAGCAGCACCCTTTTTCCGTAAATATCCACAGGATATTTGCCATATTCCCGGGCCCCGTCCGTGAGGATATTCATGAATTCCAGCCCTTCCAGTGTAAAAAAACAGATTGCCGCATAAATCAGAAAAATACCGGAAAAGAGAGCGGTGCCGCCCGCCAGCATAAAGAGGACGACAAGAACCTTGGAAAGGCTCCAATCCACCCTGCCGGCCGCCAGGCCGTAGGCAAACATTATCACGGCCTGCAGCATTCTGCCGATGCGGGTGAACTCAATCCTCTGTCCCAGCACCTGCAGGATCAGGCTGCGGGGACGTACCATAATGCGATCGAAAACACCGTTCCCGATGATGGAAGCAAAGGAATCGAAGCCCCTGGCAAAAGCTTCTGCCAGACCGAATTCCATCAGTGTAATGCCGAAGCAGAGCAGCACTTCATTGTAGCTGTAGCCTTTAACCGTGTGAAAACGCTGAAACATAAAGTATATCCCTATAAATACATTGAAGGAGACAAGGAACTGACCGATGCAGGTAAGAAAAAAAGAGGTCTTATACTGCATGGCGCTTTTCAGCTGAATCAGGAAATATTGCTTATAAAGATGGAAGCCGCCGCATTCTGCCGCCGCTTTCTGGTGTCTGTTGACAAACATAGTTAACCTCCCTGTACTACAATTCGTTTCATTGCCCGCTGTTCCAAAATCTTGCCTGCCAATACCATGACAACAAGCCAGAAGAACTGCAGAAGGATGGCTTGTTCCAGAGCGGCGCCGGAAAGATCACCGCTGTACACCCGCAGGGGCACATTTTGCATGGCGGCAAAAGGAAGCAGCTCCAGGATCTGTCTCACTGTATCAGGAAAGAAAGGAAGGGGAATGATGGCGCCCTGCAACAGCTCAGTCACAGACAGCGCCACAATACGGATGCCGTCAGGAGTAATGGTAAAAAAGGAAAGCATATATATGAGCATGCAGAAAGCCGCCACGTTAAATAGTCCCAGGAACAGAGTGAGCAAAAACAGCAGAAAGGCCTGCAGATCCGGCGGTGCGGCAAGGCCGTAGGGAGCTGGAATGAACGCCGCTGCCAGCAATATGGGAAGGCAGCGCAGCCCTGCACGGGAGAGGCGGTAAGCCAGGCTTCTCGCAAACCACATATGATATATGCCCAGAGGACGGCACAACTCATAAGAAATATTGCCGTCCCGTATGGCATCAAATAATTCCGCTTCCATATTCCAGCCCATGAACAGCACCAGAAATGCCTGCTGTATCCAGATATAGGAGCTTGTGGCCTGCAGCGTCATGGGAAAAGAGGCAGGATCCGACTGGTAAAAGGCCCGGAAGGTGAGGATTTCCATGGCTCCCCAGAAAAACTGGGTGGCAATGCCGGCCAGGGCCGCGGTACGGTACTGCAGCCCTGTAATAAACCGCAGACGAAAAAAAGACAAATATTTTTTCATGCTGTCCCTCCTATATGTCATACTGCTGATAGAGGGAGGCGACGGTTTCATCAATGCTTTCCCCACCCTTGCGGATATCATCCAGAGTTCCGTCCATCAGGATTTTTCCTTTTCCGATCAGAAGGATCCGGCTTGCAAGGGCTTCGATATCCTGCATGTCATGTGTGGTGAGTATCACGGTAGTGTGCCGGGCAGCATTCAATTGTTTGATGAAATCACGCACAGCCAGTTTGGATACGGCATCCAGGCCTATGGTCGGCTCGTCCAGAAAAAGCAGCTTCGGAGAATGCAGGAGAGAGGCGGCGATTTCACAGCGCATTCTCTGACCGAGGGAAAGCTGCCTTGCAGGTGTCCTCAGAAGCTGGGAAAGGTTTAAAAGCTCAGTCAGTTCATCCCTGTTTTTCCGGTAGAGAGCTTCATCGATCTGATAAATGTCTTTTAGCAGTTCAAAGGAATCAGCCACAGGGACATCCCACCATAATTGGGAACGCTGCCCGAAAACCACACCGATTTCAGCCACATGCCGGATACGGTTTTCCCAGGGGACACGGCCGTTAATCCGGCATTCCCCGCAGTCCGGAGTCAGGATTCCGCTGAGAATTTTGATGGTGGAGCTTTTGCCTGCCCCATTCGGCCCTATGTAACCTACCATTTCCCCATCCTCTATGGTGAAGGAAACGTCGTCCAGTGCCCGGATCACTTCATATTCCCGCCGAAACAGGCTGCGGAAGGCATGGCGAAAGCCAGCGTCACGCCGTGCCACGCGGTAGGTTTTGGTAATATGAGATACTTCAATCATGAAAAAAAGTCACCCCTTTCCAGGTAAACAGATAGAGACTATGCCTTACGCCGGCAGGAACCTCCCTTGCCGCGGGCACAGATCGGTGAATGGGAACAGGAAGAAAATATTTCCGAAGCCCGGTACTCAGGGCCGGCGGAAAAAGACAGGATATAACCCTGTAAAGAACGGTGAGAGGCTGTTTGATGCACAGCGTCACTGTCTGAAAGTCTGAGATGCCGCCTGAACAGAATAAAAAAGGATGATGGTAAAAACCGGAATCCTTTTCAGGCAGATTTCCAGAATAACACTATGGCGTCTTACTGTCAAGAATATATCGTACAAAAATACTCCTCTGAAATTGTGCAAATATCCCAAATTTCAGAAGAAAAGCCTTTTGACTTCTGGTATGAACTTTGTTATAGTGAGAAAAAGATCAGGAGGATAAAGCCATGTTTCCCTATGTTTTATTTGATTTGGACGGAACACTTACCGATCCGAAACCGGGTATTACCCAATGTGTGCAGTATGCCCTTCGCTGTATGGGAATCGAAGAGCCGGATCTGGACAAGCTTGAGCCTTTTATCGGACCGCCCCTTACTGACAGTTTCCGGGAGTTTTATGGGATGGATCAGGAACAGGCGGCTGAAGCGGTGGCAAAGTACAGGGAACGTTTTTCGGAAAAAGGTTTATATGAGAATGAGATTTACCCTGGAATGAAGCAGATGCTGGAAAAATTGAAGACGGCGGGATGTCATCTGGCTGTTGCATCCAGCAAACCGGAGCATTTTGTAAAGAAGATTTTGGTTTATTTTGATATCGATGGATATTTTGAGGTGATTGTGGGAAGTGAGCTGGACGGGACACGCTGTCAAAAGGAAGAAGTGGTGGCGGAAGCCCTGCGGCGTTTCTTTCCCGATGGAAACATTCCCTGCGATGATATTGTCATGGTAGGCGACCGGAAGTTTGATATCATCGGAGGCCGGGAAATGGGGCTTCATCAGATTGGAGTTGCCTATGGGTATGCGCCCGAAGGGGAACTGGAGGCCGCGGAGGCGGAATATATAGTGCACAGTGTGGAAGAACTGGAAAAAATACTGCTTCCGTAAAGGTAACAGGAAAAAGACAGGCAAAAAAATCAGTAAAGAATTATTAAAGAAGGACAGATATGAGAAATAAAAAGGAAGTACTCTCTGATAAGCCGCAGATTTTCAGGACAATGCTGTCAGTAATAGCGGCACTTCTGGTATATGAAGCCGGCAAGGCGGCAGGGCTGATGCTGGCGGGGCTTTTGTTTGGCTATGGCGGAAGCACGGGCGGCATGGATGCGGGAACGGTAAACAGCGGCCTGACAGGAGGCATGGCAAACTTGCTCATGACACTGACAGGAGGCCTGGCCTGCTTGGCGGTCTGGAGATCTTCCCTGAATTTCCGGCTCGGGAAAAGGCCTGACTGGAAATGGATTCCTCCCTTTATTCTCCTGGCGGCCTCCCTGTCCCTGGGGCTTAACATTATCATCGCTTATCTCGGTCTGGCACAGCATTCCCAGACCTTTCAGCAGGTGGCAAAGGAACAGGCCGCCGTACCGCTGTGGCTGGGAATCTGCCTGTATGGATTTGCAGCGCCTTTTTCCGAGGAACTGGTATTCCGGGGAATTATCTATGGGAAATCCAAAGAGGTATTCGGCGCGCCTGTTGCCATGGTATTTTCCGGCGTGGTTTTCGGCATTTACCATGGGAACCTGGTGCAGGGGATATATGCTTCCCTGCTTGGCATCATGCTTGCCTGGGTGACGGAACGATCCGGCACACTTTTGGCTCCCGTTATTTTTCATGGGATAGGGAATCTTGCTGTTTTTTTCCTTATCGATGTGGCCGGGCTGGGGAGTATCCTTGCGCAGCCGCTTGTATGCGTGGGGCTGCTGGCAATTTCCGGCGTCTGCTTCTGGTATCTGGTTACCGGTAAAGCATTCCATTAATATCACAGGAATGAGCACTCGCTATTCCTGCCATCGCCGCGTTGTCGTCGGTCAACGATGCCACCGCATCGCCTCCCTTCTCCGTCTTGCGCTGACAGGAATAACAAGCACTCATTCCTGCGATATTTATGTAATGCTTTACCAGGAATGCTGCCGCCTGACCCGTTCTTTTATCTGTTCCAGAAAAGAGGCGGGTCCCAACACCTGAACCACCGGCCCAAAGGAAAGGATATCGATCAGCAGCTCCGTCTCATCGGTGCGATCATAATAAATGGAGCACAGATAACAGCCCTGTTCTTCATCATATTCCGTATGCTTCTCATAGCTGGCAAAATGCAGCATGCACCGTTCCAGGGAATTCCGTTCCCCGCTTATCCGCAGGAGAACCGGTTCCGGCGCCCTGCTGACCGGACGGAAGCGGTAATCCCCCGTATGGGCGGGACAGCTTTCCGAAGAAAGGCGGCAGTCTTTGATTTTTGCCAGATTCAGCTGGGTATTGAGGCGAAAGGCACCCCGGCTGTATTTCAGACAGCAAAGCCGGAACTTATCATCTTTGGAGGAATACTGGATCTGATAGGGAGCCACTTCAAAATGGCTGATTCCCTGTTTCCCTTCATAAGCCACAAGCAGGACGCAGTTTTCCTGCAGGGCCTTCAGAATGATCCCGAAATGCTGGCGGTACGCCGGATCCTCAATGGGATCTCCATCCAGATACCGATCGAAATAATAAAAATCCTCTTCCCGGTATAACGGTTTGATATCTTTAAGCATTTCCTCAAGAGCCGCCAGATCCGAATCACTGAAAAAAAGGCGGATACGTATGTCTTCCAACAGGGCCTTCAGCCAGGATTTCTGAAGGGTGCTGAGCGGAATATGCGGGGGATGGGCGAGTCGGGAACGAAAGGTATGATCCCCGCAGGGAGTGAGAAGGGGCCAGTCATCACCCGTAAGCTTGGGAAGAATGGCCAGCGCGCTTTCTGCGAAGGCATTTTCTGCCGCGATCTGTTCCATCCGTCCGAGTGTGATGGGTGATTGGTGCGCCTCCGTAAGAATACACTGTACCACATTTATGTAACTGCTGTATATTTCATGAAAAAGTTCCATTTTTATGCCTCCTGAATATCGCAGATAAGCCTGCGATACTGCATGAATCAATAGTCTGAAAGCTCCTTACAAACTTATTTCCTTTCCCTGTCGTCAGGTTCCCCTGGGGTATTCTTTTCGGGTATTTCCGTATCCGTATCACAGTACATATGGTACATCCTTTCCCAGTCCCCGGTCACCTTGCTGACAGCGGCCTGATTGGAACATTGGATATCCATAACTCTTCCGGTAAAGGTTTTCACCCAGGAAAGCATTTCATTGGTATCGAAAAAGAATCCGCTGTAAAGATATTCATTTTCCCGTATCCGGAGCACTTCCCCGCCCCGGCCCTCCCGGTACAGCCTGTTAAGGATATAGGGCTCTTTTTTTTCGTCGATATAAAGCTTCATGCATATTTCTTCCAGCCGGCTGCGGCTGCTCCCGAAGGAAACGCCCCAGCAATGGGGAAGGTTCCGTTTCAGCTTAAGGGACAGCTCCTCGTAGAAAGGGCATTCCTGAAGAAGCTGTACTTTGGTGATGCAGTCCAGGCGCAGTGTGTTGAAACGCCGGCTCTCTTCCTGGTACAGGCACAGATACCGCCTTCCTGTCCTGGTGCTGACCATGATTTTTAAAGGGATCCCTTCCATAACCGTAAGCTTTCCGCTGCGGCTGCTTTTGTTTTCCAGACGTACAGCGCGTTTCTGCCGGATAGCGCTGAGTGCGTCCGAAAGGATGCCGTCCTCCAGTGTATGGACGATGAAATGATGCTTCCATTGAAATAAGGTATTCCGGGCACCGCTCCGATCCAGAATCGTGCTTCCCACAAAACCGAAGGGAGCCGCTTCCTGAAAAAATTTTACGGCTGTCAGAATACGTTCCCACAGGCCGTGAGACGGATCGGCCTCCCCGGCGGCAGCCTCTTTTTCACAGGGGAGATCCGGAGCGAGGCGGTAATATAACGCTTTGCCCTTCTTTTCGGAAAACAGCAGGCCCAGGGATTCATATTCCTTTAATTTCAGGCGGATGGTCTGGCTGTCAAAGACACAGCCATAAGAAACGACAATACTGTCACAAAGTTCACCTGCCGTCATTCCTTGTTCATTCTCTGTCAGAAGATCTGTCAGAAAGAAATGCAGCAGCAGATCGTTGTCCGTGAAGGTTTTGGACTTCCATGCGGCATAAAGGGGATTGCGGGGGATGGTTTTGCCGTCCACACTGATATACAGATGCTTTCCCTTTGCAGTATAGCCGGAACGGGTATAATCCCCCAGCCAGCTTTCGATTCGGCGTCTTTCATTGTCATAGGTACGGGCGCTTTTGGCATCAAAATCACTTCGTACCTTAAAGCCATATACATAGAACTGGCGCATATAGTCTCTTATTTTATCAAAATTCTTAATAAGCTCATGAAATTCCTGCATAGCTGCCCTCCGCGGTTTCCTCTGTCTTTTTCCCTGTTCCCCGGTTTTGGTTCCTGATAAACAGCAGGCTGAGCAGCATCATGCAAATCTGGGACAGCGGAATCGCCAGCCAGGTTCCCTCAATACCCCACAGCCGCGGAAATACAGTGAGAAAAAGCAGCAGGCACAGAGGTTCTCCATAAATAAGGATAGAGGCAAACCGATTTTTCTCCGTCGCGTAAAAATAGGAGGTGGTAATCCGGGAAATGCCAACAAACAGGTAGCCCGCGATAAATACAGGAAAGATACGGCCGACATTTTCCGTTACCTCGCGGGAGGCCCCGAACAAAGCGGCGGCATGCTCCCGGCTGAAAAAGATGACCAGCATACAGGCGGCGGATACGGCAAGGGCAAAACGATAGGCCATATTCCGATAGGATGCCGCCTGCCGGATTTCTTTTTTCCCATAGCAAAGGCTGATGAGCGGCTGACTTCCGTCACTGACACCCTGCAGCAGCAGAAGGACTACAGAGGATATATAGCTGATGGAAGCGTAACAGGCCACTGCCGTATTCCCTCCATAATATACGGCGCTTTTGTTAACGAGGATAAGGGTAATATTAGGTGAAAAAGTGAGCCCGAATGGCGATATTGCCACAAAAAGGACTTTTCCGGCCATGTGCAGCGTTTCTTTGTTAAAGGATAAGGACGGCAGTTCCCGTTTCCGAATAAGAAAAATCAGGCATACGGCGAGAGTTACCGCCTGGCCGATTACGGTGGCCACAGCGGCGCCTGTCATTCCGTAAGGCAATACCCACACCAGAATATAATCCAGTAAAATATTGGTCAGAAAGCCTCCAGTCATGGCGAACATGGCCGTTACCGGGCTTCCCATGTTCCGGATAAAAGGAACGATACCCGTAGCCATTACCTGGAACAGGGTGCCGAAAGCAATATAACGGAAATATTCTGCCCCCAGCCTGAGAATATCACCCTCCGCTCCGAACATCCGTAGAATCCTTTCGCCGCTCCCAAGAAAAAATAATGTGAACAAAAATCCGGAAAGGGCAAGAAGCAGCAGGGAAATGCCAAAAAATTTACGGCTGCGGCTATAATCACCGGAACCGTTATGGATGGCAAACATTACGGCCCCGCCCATCCCGATTCCGGTACCGGCCGCCTGGATGAAAGCGGTGAGGGGATAGGCTATATTTATGGCGGCGAGGGCGTTATCGCCCAGAGAATTCCCAACAAAGAAACCATCGGCCACAGAATAAATGCCCGACAGTGCGAAGGCCAGCATGGAAGGGATCACTGCCTGATAAAAAATTTTACGGTGGTTCATTATTTAACCCTCCTCTCCACGTTCTGACTGCAGACGTAAATTTTCTTCCCGGAAATAAGAAACATAGAGTATGGTGGATTCCAGCAGGGCATTGCTTTTTTCATTTCCGAGCCGTTCCCAGACTCTGCATTCCAGCGACTGCAGTTTATCAATAACCTCTCCGGCAAAGGCAGAGCCAGACCGCGTGAAAGAAACTCCCTTATTCCGCTTGTCATTTTCTAAAACATGGAAGGTTACCCATTCCCGTTCCAGGAAATTGCGGAGAATGGAATGGACCGTCTGCTTCGGCAGAGTCCACTGCTCACAGATCTGCTTCTGTGTACAGGGTTCTTTTCCTTCCCGCAAGGAAAGCAGCACAAGAAGTTCGTAGTAAGAGAGACCATACTTTTTGGCCCAGTCCTCGTAAATCGCATTCGTGGCCCGCCATGCGGAGTAGTATCGCTTTAGCTGTTCTGAAGTATTAGGTTTCATAAGTTAATTCCTCATCGTAATTAGTCTGATTACAGACTAATTTATCAAAAGAGTCAGTTGTTGTCAAGAAATATCTGAAGGGATTCGAAGTATATGGATATAATTCACGACACCGGAGCCGTGAATTGCAGCAGCAAATAATTGAAGAAAATGTTTGCAGCTGTAAAATAAAAAGGCAAGTTGACATTCTAACAATGATAAAGTATCATAATAGTAGTCTTATATAAAACACGTGCGTTCGCACATTCCGGCAGTTTCTGCCACGAATCACATTTTATGAACATGGCAGGAATTGAAACAGAAGTCCGGCGAAATGGCTTTTTCGATCCCTGCCGCATCAAGGAGGTATGGATGAAGAGAAAGACATGGATATCCCGGGAGTTGGACACTGCCGGGATAAAGGCACAGTATGACGAGCATGTAAAACGTATCCTGGGGAGCCGGCAGGTTCTGGCCCGGATATTAAAAGGTACGATTGAGGGGTACCGTTCTTATTCCCCGGAGGAAATAACTCTCTGGATTGAGCCTGATATCGAAATAGCCAGCGTACCGCTGTGTCCCGGCGAAGAAAAAATGGATGACCGGCTCATAAACGGGGAGAACACGGAAAGCAAGGTTCCGGGAGAGGGAACGATAACCTACGATATCCGGTTCCGTGCTTTTCTGCCGGGCAAGAACAAAAAAGCGGAAATCAAGCTGCTGATTAACGTGGAGGCCCAGAAGAAGTTTTATGTGAAATACCGTATTGTAACCCGCGGGATATTTTATGGAGCCAGAATGCTGTCTGAACAGCTGGACCGGGAATTTTCGAATTCCGAGTATGATAAACTGTCGGTGATCATCATCTGTCTGAATGAGAAGCTTAAGAAGGGGACCGAAGGAACACTCCATGGTTTTCTGAATACGCTTCTGTCACCAGAAATGGATAGGAAGGAAAAAGAAGAGTCGCTGGAGCGGGTTTACGGAATGAAAATGGAATATGAACTGGGAGAGGAGCTGAGTGAAATGTGCAATCTGAGTGAAGCGATTGAAGAGAATGCAATCAAAAAAGGGAAGAAGCAGGGCCTCAGGGAAGGGATTCTGCTGACTAAAAAAGTAATAAAGCTTTCTGCGGAGGGCATGAGTGAAGCAAAAGTCGCGCAGACATGCGGAATTACTCCGGAAGAGGTTCATGAGATACTGGAAGATTAATATAAAAAGTTTATTGTATCATTGATACCCGGATCCGGAAAAGCTATGATAAAGGTAGAGCGCTGATGTGGAAAACAGCTTGTTTAAGTTTCTGCAATTCGTTAGAATAACACTACAAAAGACTGGAGTTAGAAAAATGGTAGAAACAATTCAAACATACATTTTAATGCATAAGGAAATCCCTGTGGCCAAAATCCGTCTGGACAGTGCGACTGCCTCTGTTTCCGCTGTTGTAGAGTTATTTGACACGGCCCATATTCCGGTGGGTATCCCTGTAAAAAAGGGTAAAATTGACCGCGCTGCGCTCAATGCATGGTGGCAGGGACGGGCAATCCCTGCAAGCAGATCCGGTCTGCGCCATGCGCTGGAGGAACTGCACATCAGTTCCCCGCAGGCGTTATTGGTGAAATGCCTTGGGCTTTCCCTGTCGGACCAGTATTGGATTTGCCCTGCCGACGGACAGGTTTCATGGCATGAAGTTAATTTCTTTGAAAATTCCTTTTCTGAGGATGTTGGCAATATCCTGTTTGGGCACCCATCCGGCGGCGGAGAGGTAAGCCTGATGTCACCGGATAATACCTCGGATGGCTGGTTAAAGAAAAAATGGACGATCATGGATGGGAAACGATTCCTGCTTAAAGGCGGCAGCGGCGCGACTCAGCAGGAGCCGTACAACGAGGTACTGGCAAGCCGAATCATGGAGCAGCTGCATATTCCTCATGTACCTTATACACTGGCCGTGCCGGAGGATTACCCATACAGCGTATGCGAGGATTTCATTGATCCGGATACGGAGCTGGTAACGGCATGGCACATTTACCAGACACAGCCAAAACCCAATCACGTTTCGGTTTATCAGCATTATCTGAACTGCTGTGAAGCGTTGGGTATCCCCGGCGTAAGGGATAGTCTTGATCGTATGCTGGTATTGGATTATTTGATCGTCAACGAGGACAGACATCTGAATAATTTTGGCGCTGTCCGTAATGCCAACACATTAGAATGGACAGGCTGTGCGCCGATTTACGACAGCGGTACGTCCCTCTGGTTTGACAAGCCATGGACGATGATAAGCGCCGGGGCAAAGGCAGCCAGTAAGCCGTTTAAGACCACTCATGACGAGCAGATTAAGCTGGTGTCCTCTTTTGACTGGCTGGATATTGACGCACTGGCAGGAATTGACGAAGAACTGCGGGAACTGGTAAAAGGCTCCCTCTTTATCGATACGACCCGTGCAGACGCCCTCTGCGCCGCTTTGCGGGGGCGCGTGGAACGACTGGCTCAGGTAGTGGGTGAAGGACGAAATTTATATCCCATTGATGACCGCACGGCTGATGTGGCGGAGGATGTGGCATACAGCGGGGAGGAAACCTGAAAAAGATAGTGAAACATTAAAAAACTGATAATTCATAAAGTGTAGCGCCGCCCGGCAGTGGTTTTTATCATTTCCGGGCGGCGTTTTTGTGCTGAGCAAGGGGAGCGAAATGCGGACAAAATCACTTCATTTTCTTTCTCTCCATAACCTCGCAACTTTTTTTAAATGATAATTACCAATTTTCCCCTTATGATAAACCTGTAACCAAGATACATTTGCAAATATACAAAAACCGGTGCAGGCATCTGTAAACAATACATATCCTGTATTCCGGATCAATGAACAGAAAGGAAGTGAGGATATGTTTGTAATGTATAATGCGGACACCATGAAGGTTCCGGTCAGGGTTTGGCTTAAGGAGGAAAAGGATCTGGAAAAGGGGTGTATGGAACAGGCATATCATTTATCCCGTCTTCCCTTTCTACATAAATGGGTAAGCCTGATGCCCGATACCCATACCGGAATGGGCATGCCCATCGGAGGAGTCATAGCTGCCAAAGGCGTGGTGATTCCCAATGCCGTAGGCGTGGATATCGGCTGCGGCATGGCTTATACCGAGACGAATATCCGGGTAGAGAACATCAAAAATGTAATGACCGAAAACGGCAGCCTGATTCAGGCTATTGTCGGGGATATCATGCGTAATATTCCGGTAGGCTTTGCCCACCACAAAACAGAAATGCCCTGTTACACCTTAGATGTCGCGTTTGAGGAAATGGACCGTTATGAAGAGGATGCCGAGCTTCTGGGCCAACTGGAGGCGGGATATTTTCAGATAGGGACGCTGGGAGGAGGAAATCATTTTATCGAGCTTCAGGAAGATGATAACGGATACCTTGCGGTGATGCTTCATTCCGGAAGCCGGCATTTTGGAAAATCCGTCTGCGATTATTTTCATGCCAAAGCGCGTGAACTCAATCAGAGATGGTACAGCCAGGTGCCCGATGAATACCGGCTGGCCTTCCTGCCGGTGGATACAAAGGAAGGGGCGCATTATTTGAACTGGATGCAGCTTTCCATGGATTTTGCCAAAGAAAACAGAGAAAAGATGATGCTGGCCGTGAAGGCAATTCTGGAAAAATGGATCGGAAAATACACCGATCTCACCCTGGAATTTTCCGGCGATATCAACTGCCACCATAACTATGCCGCCCTGGAGAATCATTATGGAGAGAATGTATGGGTCCACCGGAAAGGTGCGGTCAGGGCGAGAAACGGCGAACTGGCGGTGATCCCCGGAGCCATGGGAAGCTACAGCTATGTGGTGATGGGCAAAGGAAATCCGGAAAGCTTCTGCTCTTCCTCTCACGGGGCGGGACGGCAGTATTCCCGGAAGGGAGCCATGGCGGCCTTCACCTGTGAAGAAGTCATGCTGGATCTGCAGAAGCAGGGCGTTATTCTGGGAAAAAAGGGAAAGGCGGATGTGGCGGAAGAAAGCCGGTTTGCCTATAAAAATATCGAAGACGTCATGGATAACCAGACCGATTTGGTGGTGCCGGTAAAACGGCTGAAAACCATTGGCGTTATTAAAGGATGAAACTGTGGGAGGTTTACAGAGCCATGTATTTTCGGGAAACCGGATGACACGGCGTGCCTCGCCGGTGCCTCCGTCTCTGGCGGAAAGGTATTCCGGACAGTTTGCATAAGGATAAATTCCTGCCTGTCAGGAAAGTCCGAAAGATTATGATTTGTCGTGGGTTCGAATCCCACCGTGTACAACACGTAGCTAAGCGGGTATAGCGATCACATCACAGAAAAAAGAAACTGTTCCGTCTTCGCAGTCTCATTCTGCGGCCAGTGTCCCTTTGGATACCGCTTCGGCGGGCGTGAGGCAGGCGGCGCCGGGTACGGCGCATGCCACCCTCCCGCTTTCAAAGAAGCTGAAAATCGGACCCGCCAATGGGTGAGGAAGCGGAGCAGGATGCTTTTTTCACAAGTAAGACAAGAAAGGAAGTAAGAGAACATGACAAACTTTATTATCAAAGAACAGGAATGCGGCTATCTGTGCAGGAACGGTAAATTCCTGCGTCTGCTCACAGCCGGTAAATATACATATCCCAGGGCTTTCGGCTATACGGTGGAAATCGTCCCTATGACAGGAGAGGTAAAAACCTGCGGCATCCCCGAGGAAATCCTCATGCAGGATAAAGGCTTCTCATCACGGGTGGTAAAGGCAGTTATTCCTGATGAATGTATTGCCCTCCGTTTTGTGAATAAGGCTTATCGGGAGGTGCTCACCCGGGCGGAAACATTGTTCTGGAATGTATATGAAAAGAACGAATTCCAGATGGTGGACATCACCCAGCCCTGTATGGAGGATACCCTTCCCCGTATTTACATGGATTTGATGCCTGCTAAATACTACAAGAAGATTACGATTAAGGACGGAGAAACAGGCCTTCTGTACTATGATTTGCGTTTTGAAAAGCGTCTGGGCACGGGCACGTATTATTTCTGGAACTACGGCCGGGAGGTGAGCTGTAAGATTTTCAATATGAAAATCCAGCAGCTGGACATTACCGGCCAGGAAATCCTTACCGCGGATAAAGTGGGAGTGCGCCTGAATGTGGTGATGAATTATCGGATTACCAATCCGGAAAAGCTGGTGGAAAAGGTGGACGGCGTGGCTTCGCTGCTCTATACCCGTGCCCAGCTCATCCTCCGGGAGCATGTGGGCAGATACCGCCTGGATGAACTGCTTTCCCAGAAAGAGGAGCTGTCGGGAATCATCCTGGAAAAAATGAAGGCCAATGAGGAAGAATACTGTGTGGAAATTGTAAACGCAGGAATTAAGGACATCATCCTCCCCGGTGAAATCAGGGATATTATGAACACCGTGCTTGTGGCGGAGAAAAAGGCCCAGGCTAATGTCATTATGCGCAGGGAAGAGGTGGCTTCCACACGCAGCCTTCTGAATACGGCAAGGCTGATGGAGGAAAACAAGACCCTCATGCGCCTTAAGGAAATGGAATATTTGGAGAAAATCTGTGATAAGGTGGGGAATATTACACTGAACGGCGGAAAAAGTGTCCTGGAACAGCTTTCAGAACTGACAGTGGGAAAGGATGCGTCCTGAATGATTACAAAAGGAGTATGAAATCAGATAACTACAGTAATAATGGATACATACGTATAAATTGTCAGATAATTTATGTGAAAATAAGATATTATCAAATTATCTGATAATTTAAAAAAATTTCCTGTTTACAAATGATAAAAATTGCTTTATAATAACCCACAGGTCGCAAAGAGGCGGATTTAAGTCTCTTTGCGGCCTTTTTTGCGTATCCGGAGGATACGTGATGACAGAGGAGCAGAGATTAAAACGCACAGGGAGAGGAGTAAGAATATGTTTGATGTGAAAAAGGAAGTTCCCGAAGCACCGCTTTACAGACAGCAGTTTGAGCATGATAACTGCGGCATTGGTGCCTGCGTAAACATCAAAGGAACCAAATCCAGGGCAACCGTGGAAAATGCCCTGAAGATTGTGGAGAACCTGGAGCACCGTGCCGGAAAGGACGTTGAAGGAAAGACCGGCGACGGCGTGGGAATCCTGACCCAGGTGCCTCATACATTTTTTAAAAGAGTGACAAAGCCTCTGGGGATCCAGCTGGGCGGAGAAAGGGAATACGGCGTAGGCATGTTCTTTTTCCCGCAGGATGAGCTGAAAAGAAACCAGGCTAAGAAGATGTTTGAAATCATCGTGGAAAAAGAAGGACTGGAATTTTTGGGCTGGCGCGAGGTGGCCTGTGTCCCTGATGTCTTGGGACAGAGGGCGGTAGAGTGTATGCCGTGCATTATGCAGGGGTTTGTTAAGAAGCCTGCGAACACGCCGAAAGGGATTGAATTCGATCGGAAGCTCTATGTGGCGCGTCGGGTTTTTGAACAGTCCAGCGACAACACTTATGTAGTATCACTGTCCAGCCGGACGATTGTATATAAAGGAATGTTTCTGGTGGGACAGCTTCGTACCTTTTTTACGGATCTGCAGAGCGAGGTTTACGAATCAGCTATTGCAATCGTGCATTCCCGTTTTTCCACCAATACCAATCCCAGCTGGGAAAGGGCTCATCCCAACCGTTTTATCGTCCATAACGGAGAGATCAACACGATCCGGGGCAACTATGACAAGATGCTGGCCCGTGAGGAAAATATGGAGTCCGAGCATCTTCACGGCCTCCTTCACAAGGTGCTTCCGGCGATTGACCCCAACGGTTCCGATTCCGCCATGCTGGATAACACACTGGAATTTCTGGTGATGAGCGGCATGGATCTGCCTCTGGCCGTCATGATCACCATTCCTGAGCCCTGGGCAAACAACAAGACCATGTCCCAGTCAAAAAGGGATTTTTATCAATATTATGCAACCATGATGGAGCCATGGGACGGCCCGGCCTCCATACTTTTTTCCGATGGGGATATCATGGGAGCCATTCTGGATCGCAACGGCCTGCGTCCCTCCCGCTATCTGATCACAGAGGATGATCAGCTGATCCTTTCCTCTGAGGTGGGAGTCCTGGATATCGAGCCTACTAAAATCAAGGTAAAGGAACGTCTGCGCCCCGGCAAGATGCTGCTTGTGGATACCCGGAGGGGTGAGGTGATCGACGATGACCAGCTCAAGGAAGCCTATGCATCCCGCCAGCCTTACGGCGAATGGCTGGATAATAATCTGGTGGAGCTGAAAAACCTGAAAATCCCCAATGAACGGGTTCCTGAGTTCTCCGCGGAGGAGAGACACCGTCTTCAGAAGGCATTCGGATACACCTATGATGAGATGAGAACCAGCATCCTTCCTATGGCTGAAAACGGTGGGGAAGCGATTGCTGCTATGGGTGTGGACACTCCTCTGCCTTTCCTGAGCAAAACCTACCATCCGCTGTTCCATTATTTCAAACAGCTTTTTGCCCAGGTAACCAATCCGCCCATCGATGCAATCCGTGAGCACATCGTGACCTCGACCACCGTATACATCGGAGCCGAAGGAGATGTCCTGGAAGAAAAGGCGAAAAACTGCAATGTATTAAAAGTAAATAATCCGATTCTGACCAATACGGATCTGATGAAAATAAAAAGTATGAAGGAAGATGGCTTCAAAACGGCGGTTGTTCCCATTACCTATTATAAAAATACGAAGCTGGAGCGGGCGATTGAGCGTCTGTTTGTGGAAGCGGACCGGGTATACCGGGAAGGCGCCAACATTCTGATCCTCTCCGACAGAGGGGTGGACGAAAACCATGTGGCAATTCCTTCCCTGCTGGCCGTATCCGCCCTTAACCAGCATCTTGTCAAAACGAAAAAACGCACCAGCGTGGCTTTGATTCTGGAATCCGGCGAGCCCAGGGATGTCCACCATTTTGCAACCCTTCTCGGCTACGGTGCCTGCGCCATCAATCCCTATCTGGCCCAGGAGAGCATTAAAGAGCTCATCGACAACAAAATGCTGGATAAGGATTACTATGCCGCAGTGAATGACTATAACAAAGCCATTTTAAACGGTATTGTAAAAATCGCATCCAAAATGGGAATTTCCACCATCCAGTCCTACCAGGGCTCCCAGATTTTCGAAGCCATCGGCATTGATGAGGATGTGATAAATAAGTACTTTACGAACACAGTATGCCGTATTGGCGGCACCTCCTTAGAGGATATGGAAAAGGAAGTGGATGCCCTCCACTCCATGGCCTTCGACCCCCTCGGCCTTGCCACAGATCTCACTCTGGACAGCCCGGGACATCATAAAATGAGAAGCGGCGGCGATGAACATCTCTACAATCCTGCCACTATCCATACACTGCAGGAGGCCACCAGAAGAGGGGATTACGAACTCTTCAAGCAGTATACGGCCCTGGTGAATGACGAAAATTCCATCAAAAACCTGCGGGGCCTGATGGATTTCAAATATCCGGAAAAAGGAATTCCCCTGGAGGAAGTGGAAAGCGTGGACTCTATTGTCACCCGCTTTAAAACCGGCGCCATGTCCTATGGCTCCATCTCCAAGGAAGCCCATGAAACGATGGCTATTGCCATGAATATCCTTCATGGAAAATCCAATTCCGGCGAAGGCGGAGAAGATGTGGAACGCCTCAGCATAGGCCCGGACGGCTTAAACCGCTGTTCTGCCATCAAGCAGGTTGCCAGCGGCCGATTCGGCGTTACCAGCCAGTATCTGGTAAGCGCCCAGGAAATCCAGATCAAAATGGCGCAGGGAGCAAAACCCGGCGAAGGCGGCCATCTGCCCGGAGGAAAAGTATACCCGTGGGTTGCCAAAACAAGGCACTCCACACCCGGCGTCGGCCTGATTTCCCCGCCCCCGCACCACGACATTTATTCTATCGAGGATCTGGCGCAATTGATCTATGATCTGAAAAACGCCAACAAATATGCAAGAATTTCCGTGAAACTGGTATCCGAAGCAGGAGTGGGCACCGTAGCGGCAGGCGTTGCCAAAGCCGGCGCACAGGTCATCCTGATTTCCGGCTATGACGGAGGAACAGGAGCCGCTCCCAAGAGCTCCATCCATAATGCGGGACTTCCCTGGGAGCTGGGGCTCTCGGAAACCCATCAGACACTTATCCAGAATGGCCTGCGCCAGCGGGTGCGCATTGAAACCGACGGTAAGCTGATGAGCGGCCGGGATGTGGCGATTGCCGCAATTTTGGGTGCGGAAGAATTCGGCTTTGCCACGGCTCCTCTCATCACCATGGGCTGTGTCATGATGCGTGTCTGCAACCTGGACACCTGCCCCGTGGGCGTGGCAACCCAGAACCCGGAGCTGCGCAAGCGGTTCCGCGGAAAACCGGAATATGTCATCAACTTCATGCGTTTCATCGCGGAAGAACTGCGGGAATATATGGCGAAGCTGGGCGTACGCAGCGTTGACGAACTGGTGGGAAGAACGGATCTTCTTGCCCAAAAAGAAAACCTGACCCCGGCCCAGAAAAAAATAGACATCAGCGGAATTCTGGGCAATCCCTATGCCGGAAAACCGGGCTCCATTTTCGACCCGAAAAAGGTATATGATTTTGCCCTGGAAAAGACATTGGATGAAAAAGTCCTTCTGAAACAAATGACCAAGGCTATGGAGAACGGACAGAAACGCAGCATAGAAGTGGATGTCGCCAATACCGACCGTGCTTTCGGCACCATACTGGGTTCCGAGATCACAAGAAAATTCGGAACCTCACTGGAGGATGATACCTACCGCGTTCTGTGCAAGGGCGCAGGCGGCCAGAGCTTCGGCGCTTTCATTCCCAAGGGCCTTACACTGGAACTGGTAGGCGACAGCAACGACTATTTCGGAAAAGGGCTTTCCGGCGGCAAGCTGATCGTATACCCTCCCAAAGGAAGCCGCTTCAAGTCCGAAGAAAATATCATCATCGGAAACGTAGCCCTGTACGGGGCCACCAGCGGAAAGGTATTTGTGAACGGTGTGGCAGGAGAACGGTTTGCTGTCCGAAATTCCGGCTGTCTGGCTGTAGTGGAGGGTGTGGGAGACCATGGCTGTGAATATATGACAGGAGGCCGCGTTGTGGTTCTGGGCCATACCGGCAAGAACTTCGCGGCGGGCATGAGCGGCGGCATCGCTTATGTGCTGGATGAAGGAAATGACCTTTACATCCGCCTGAATAAAGAAATGGTTTCCTCCCATGAAATCACCTCCAAATATGACATACAGGAACTCAAGGAAATGATCCAGGAGCATGTGGCCTATACCAATTCCGAAAAAGGAAAGGAAATACTGGAGCATTTCGAAGAATACCTGCCTAAATTCAAGAAAATCATCTCTCATGACTATGAACGGGTACTCACCACCATCGTACAGATGGAGGAAAAAGGCCTGAGCGCCGAGCAGGCACAGATAGAAGCCTTCTATGCCAACATGAGAAAATAGCCAACATGATTTTCATACTGTGAAAAGACTGAACAGTCATTTTCATGGAAAAATACCGCAGCCAGCGGCAGAAAGTGAGGAAGACATGGGAAAACCAACCGGATTTATGGATTATGATAGAAAAGTAAGCCGTGCTGAAGAACCGGCGAGCAGAATCAAACACTTTAATGAATTCCACCAGCACCTGTCCAGAGAGGAACAACAGCTTCAGGGTGCACGCTGTATGGAATGCGGCGTGCCCTTCTGCCAGTCCGGCATGATGCTCTGCGGAATGGCGTCCGGCTGCCCTCTGCACAACCTGGTGCCGGAATGGAACGACCTGGTATACACCGGAAACTGGGAACAGGCCTACGAACGCCTGAAAAAGACAAATAATTTCCCCGAATTTACGGCCCGCGTATGCCCCGCCCTCTGCGAGGCGGCCTGCACCTGCGGCCTAAACGGCGAACCCGTTTCCACCAAGGAAAACGAATACGCCATCATTGAAAATGCCTACGAAAAAGGATATGCCGCCCCCAAACCGCCTAAACAGCGCACCGGCAAAAAAGTGGCTGTCATAGGAAGCGGCCCCTCCGGCCTGGCAGCCGCCGACCAGCTCAACAAACGCGGCCATACAGTCACCGTTTACGAACGCTCCGATCGTATCGGCGGCCTGCTCATGTACGGAATACCCAACATGAAACTGGAAAAAGATATCGTACAGCGCAAAGTAAAAATCATGGAAGAAGAGGGCGTCACCTTCCTCACAGGAATTGACGTGGGAAAAGACATCAAACCCTCCCAGCTCCTGAAGGAATACGATCGCATCATACTTGCCTGCGGAGCATCCAACCCCAGAGACCTGAACGCCCCCGGCCGCGATGCAAAAGGAATCTACTTTGCCGTTGATTTCCTTACAGCCAACACCAAAAGCCTCCTCGACTCCAACTTCACCGACGGTAAATACGTGGAGACAAAAGGCAAAAACGTCATCATCATCGGAGGAGGCGACACCGGCAACGACTGCGTGGGAACATCCATCCGCCACGGCTGCAAATCCGTGACACAAATAGAAATGATGCCCAAAGCCCCCGACCAGAGAGCCGAAGACAACCCCTGGCCCGAATGGCCCAAAATCTGCAAAACCGACTACGGCCAGGAAGAAGCAATAGCCCTCTACGGCCACGACCCGAGAATTTATGAATCCACAGTCAAGGAATTCATCAAAGACAAAAACGGAAACCTCAAGGCCGTTAAAATCGTAAAACTAAAACAAGAAAAAGACCCAAAAACCGGAAGAATGAACATGAAAGAAATACCCGACACCGAACAAATACTCGATGCCGACATCGTACTCATTGCCGCCGGGTTTCTGGGAAGCCAAAAATATATTACCGACGCATTTAAAGTAGAACTCAATGCACGCACTAATGTTAAGACGGAAGACGGAAAGTATAAGACAAACGCTGATAAAATATTTGTTACAGGCGATATGCACAGAGGTCAATCACTTGTCGTGTGGGCCATAAGAGAAGGCAGAGAAGCAGCAAGAGAAGTTGATGAGAGTCTGATGGGGTATACAAACGTGTCGCCCCAGTAGGCGGTGCACCGCCGGCCTCCCCCAACACCCCCACCTCCCCAAAGGCAGGCAGCGCCAGCGCCCCTGCCTGCATAATTATTTTTAAAATCCCCATCCAGGCGTTGAAGCAAAGCGGCAATGACTATCCGCCGAATAAAAGAAGGCCACGTTTTCAGAAAACCTAATGCCAAATCCGGTGTCTGCATGATCGGAGCCAAGAAACAGCACATCAGCAACCAGGAGCTGACCATTTATTATGACATGCGCACCTGCGAAAATTCCTTTTCAGTCCCGGGAACGTCACGCGGACAGCGGGCGGAAGGCCATTCGGCAACTGCGAAGTTTGAGTAAAGGATACATACCGCGCCCCATCCGGAAACGGTTTTCCCATTGAACATTAAAATCACACAGAATGTGCCGTCTGCTATTATCACAACCATCCGAATGCCTGTACCATGGACAGGATCAAATTCCCAGCCCCATGGATCAGCCAGCCCGGTATGATGGAGCCGCCGGAACCTTTTTCTGTCAGCCAGCCCAGCAGCCACCCGCTGAACCCGGTGATTACCGTGATTACCGCTGCTTTCAGCGGCGTGGTAACCAGGAAAAACATGGCTCCGTGGAGCAGCCCGAACAACGCTCCCTGAATAAGGTTCCCCACAGCGAAACCAAACCGGACAATCAGACGTTTCCCCAGAAAGCCACGGAACAGGATTTCTTCCGAAAGACCGGTCTGGATAACCCCGAATAAAAAAGCGGAAGGCAGCGCACTCCAGCCCATACCGGCATATGTACTCTGCACTGTGGCATCAGCCGGCAGCAGGGAAGGGATCCACCACAGCTGGGATATCACACAAAGAAGAAAGAAAAACAGGATACACCCGCTGATGGCAAGCCAGCTTCCCCTCACCGCTTTTAAGCCAATCCAGGAGAGAAAAGGCTCCTTCCTACGTGCAGTAACAAACCACCAGATGAAAGGGATAAGCGAAAACACGACCACCTGCAGCAGCACTTCTAAAAGCTTTGACAGAATATTCATCAGCGGCCTCCTTTACCAGAGAGAAATATTATTATTGTATTAGTGTAATAGTACAATAATCCAATTATTTCCTCCTGTCAAGTACCTGCGTTCTTTTTCCAAAGATCAGCTGTAGTTCTTTTTCCAAAGATCAGCCCTGGAAAATAGGAACCGTTCAGGCAAGCCTGAACGGTTACGCAAAATAAGAGATACCTCCGGCGGCTGAAGAACACCGGAAGTAACAAGGAGGAGCAGAACCGCAAAAAGCGTGGATCTACAGATAGATTCAGAACATTTCCGTCAAACCTGCCTTTTCTATGAATTCCCGTATGGTTCCGGCCTTAGCCGCCTGCTTATGCCACTGATTCAAAAGCCCAAGGTCGGTTTCCGAAAGGATTCTTTCACGCAGCCTAACCGGGATTTCCCCCAGATCCTCCAGCAGATCAAGCACATATTCTGCCTTTCCTTCCGCTTTTCCCGCATCTTTTCCAATACTGAATTCATCGGCCCGGATTTTTTTCATTTCTTCTTCTTTGTTATATTCAAAGATTGACATGGCTATAACCTCCGCCCTCTGCGCGGATAAAAAATCCGCAAGAATATCTTCCCGGATACATTCTGTCACCGCCCGCTCCACGGCCTCCGAAATCTCCATCTCTTTGGCGTATCCCCGGATACGCTCCACAAACATACAGTATTCCCTCAGAGTCCTGCACTTCTCCATCAGCTCCCGGTTTTTCCCCAGATTAATATTAAGCATCGTTACCTTTACTTCCAGCTCGGGGGAAGGGACCTTCTTTTCAAATGCATCGGACAGCTTCAATATCCGGCTTTCCGGCTGCTCCTGCGTCCCGTTATAAAACACCACAAACCGGGGGACGGGGATTTTCCGTAACTTGCTGGAATACAGGCTCTTTCCCAGCGTATACTTCTCCAATTGCCTGGCGATATAAAAGAGATCCCGCAGCGGCATGTTCGGGTTGAAGGAGGACTGATGTTCGTATAGACTCATTTGTGAATCAAACAGGAAGGAAACATCGTTCTTTACCTCCATATAGATAGCGTTTTCCAGCGTACAGATTTCCACAACGCCGGTGTCCTCATAAGCGGTTCCGTTCAGTGCGTTGTATAGTTCCAACAGTTTTTCCCTGTTTTGATACAGCAAACGGAATACCGTATCCTTGTGGTTCCTCACCACATGCAGTTCCTTTTCTTCCGCGGAAGGGTATTCTTCCCTGGAATGTTTTTCTTTCATAGACAGCTCCTTTCTGCAATTGCGGCAGGATACTGTCTGAAAGAATATGTGTAAACCGCTTCTGTCCAGCAACTCCTGCCTGTTTCATTTGGATGGTAAGCATAGAGTTTCTGAATAGAGAATAGAAATAAGACGGCTTACGCCAGGATTCATAGAAAAGTATGCTTATATTTACTTTAGCATATTATTATCAATCCTGCAATATTAAATTTACCTTTGATTGTTTATTGATTGTTTATAAATGCTATTCATAGTAACCAGTTCAGACTTGTCTGAACTGGTTACTGTTCCTATTTAAGTGTGGGTTAGCTCCTTGACTTAACGGAGGGTGTCTTTTTCAATCAAACTAAAACCGATTTCAGCAAGACGGGGGAACATAAAATCCTATCGGAATGGAAGCAGTCCAGGCTGTACCGGGGAGCCATGAAAAGGCAGAAAGATAACAGAATGCGCTTTACCTGCCCGGTGGAGGGGCTGGATTATCCGCTATATTCCAAAGAGGAGGACAAGGCCGTCCGCCTGGAGGATTTTGCCTATCTGTGCCTGAAACCGGAGGTACTGGAGGCGCATTCCATGTGTTTTCAGCCTTCTTTTTATGAAAAGGCGGCCGTGACGGGAGAAGAAGAGCAGGAACCGGAAATGCGGATAATTTTCGGCCTTCTGCCGGGGAGCCCTTCCTGATAGGATATTTCATGCGCAATGAGCCGGCCTGGGCCTACGTATATGATTTGAATATTGCGGAAGAAATGCTTGCCAATCCGGCAGAACGGGGCATCGTGAACGTTACCACTTTTTATCCGCGCCCTAACAGGATATGTCAGGTAGACACAAGGCACCGGAAGGTGATATGATAAAAGCAACATAACCGTGAAGGCACAGGAAAACTGCAGAGCGGCATATCATTAACAGCCGATCGGCAGAATGAGAAAAGAAAAGAGGGAAACGCCTATGGATTATCAGAAAATCAGCCCGGAGGAGATCAAACAGGCGCTGGATTTTTCCGCCGCACAGATCAAAAGGTATCTGCCGCAGTTTACGGATAAATTCCAGAATGCCTATAGCGTGAATCATTTTTATGAGCCGATTGAGAATGTGGACTGGACCAATGGATTCTGGACCGGGGAAATATGGCTTGCCTATGAACACACGAAGGATGAAGTGTTCCGGGAAGCCGCAGAGGTTCAGGTAACGGATTACCTGCACCGGATTGACAATAAGATTATGGTAGACCACCACGATATGGGCTTTTTATACACCCCGTCCTGCGTGGCGGCCTGGAAACTCACAGGAAACCGGACAGGAAGAGAAGCGGCGATCAAGGCCGCAGACCAGCTCATCAGCCGTTTCCATGAAAAAGGAGAATTCATCCAGGCCTGGGGCGCTATGAATGCCCCGGAAAACTACCGCCTGATCATCGACTGCCTTCTGAACCTCCCGCTTCTGTACTGGGCATCCGAAGAAACCGGTGACAGCAAGTACAGGGATATTGCGGAAAAACACATCCATACCGCTTTAGCCAATGTCATCCGCGGGGACGGCTCCACCTGGCATACCTTTTTCTTCAATATGGAAACCGGAGAACCGGATCACGGGGCTACCTGCCAGGGCTACAGAGACGGATCCGCCTGGGCAAGAGGACAGGCCTGGGGGGTTTACGGAACGGCGCTGGGCTACCGATACACCAAAGAAGCCAAATATGTGGATGCATTCCGTACCGTAACCGGCTATTTCCTGGATCACCTGCCGGAGGATCTGGTACCTTACTGGGATTTTGAATTTACCGACGGTTCCGATCAGCCCAGGGATTCCTCCGCTGCTGTCATAGTGGCCTGCGGTATGCTGGAAATGGCGAAGTACCTGCCGGAAGAAGATGCTGACTATTACAGGACAAAAGCATCTGAAATCATGAAATCCATTTATGACAATTATGCCGTAAAGGATCACGAAACTTCCAATGGCCTGGTGCTCCACAGCACCTATTCCAACCATTCTCCTTACAATACCTGCAATCACTGCGGTGTGGATGAATGCAATTCCTGGGGAGATTATTTTTATATGGAGGCGCTGACCAGGCTGTCGAAGGATTGGGAGCAGTATTGGTAAAACGGAACAGCCATAATATATTCCGCTTTTTGGATGGATGAAATCAGTTGCAGGGGTGCAGCTCTTCATGATTTATGAAATAAAGGATCTATAAATACCGTAAATTCATTATATAGATGAATTTACGGTATTTTTTTCTTTGCAGGAAATCAAAGTCCGGTTTCCGGATAAGGGATTGCTCAAAAAAAGATAAGGCAATTGATACTGTGAAATCGGTTTCTGAAATGAAACCGGATTTTCGGGGGGAGGGCACCTTTTTAACAGTGCAAACCTGAAAAAATAAACAAAAAACACGCTTTTTAAACTCTGAAAAATACATAATTTTATACTAAATGTACAAAAAATATAGAATTGGTAAATTATTATGTGCAAGCTGTTGACAATTGCAGGATTATTACATATAATTATCTCATGAAATGGGTTTCAAGAATAAATTATTAGTAAGCTTGTTGGAATTTATGAGTAGCAGGAGGAAAAGAGATTGAGTAAAAAGAAATCGAAAGCGGCAGTTGCCGCGCCAAGAAGAAAGGAAAGAACGTTTTTACAAAATGTAATCCGTTACCGTGTCCTGATTTTTATGTGTCTGCCGGCAATCGTATTTTTCTTTGCATTCAGTTACATGCCGCTGCCGGGGATTTGGGTAGCATTTGTTAAGTATAATTACCGGAATGGTATTTTTGGGAGCAAGTTCGTTGGCCTGCAGAATTTTGAATTCCTGGCAGAATCGGGCAAGCTGCTGACACTTACCAGGAATACTGTCCTTTATAACCTTGCGTTTATTCTGCTTGGCAATATCCTGGCTGTGTTTGTGGCTATCCTGCTGAATGAAATGAGAAGTAAATGGTTTAAAAAGGTTTCACAGACAATGATGTTTCTTCCCTATTTTATTTCCCAGGTTCTGGTGGGCCTGCTGGTCTACAGTCTGCTGAATTTTGATACCGGATTTATAAACAGTGTACTCACATCATTTGGGATGGAAAAATGGCAGCCTTATGCAGACCCGAAGGTGTGGCCGGTGCTGATGGTGATTATTTATCTGTGGCAGCAGACAGGATATAACTCAGTCGTGTATTTTGCAGCTATTATGGGTATAGATGCGGAAATGATTGAGGCTTCACGGGTGGATGGAGCTAACGGATTCCAGAAAATACGTTACATCATACTTCCTTCTCTGAAGCCGACTATTGTTATTCTGATTCTGTTTGCACTGGGTGGTATTGTAAAAGGTAACTTCGGTTTGTTCTACAACATTATCGGCTCCAACTCCATTTTGTATGAAACGACGGATATTATTGAGACATTCGTATACCGGGCAACCATGACGGACTTCAACTTCTCTACAGCTTCGGCAGTTGGTTTGTACCAGTCCATAATCGGATTTGCAATCGTTATGATAGTCAATTATATTGTTAAAAAAATCGAACCGGATTATTCCCTGTTCTAACTGAAATGGAGGTCAATCATGGCAAAGAAACAAGATTTGGATTTGCAGATGTCCGGGGCTAAGGTAAAGCTCGGAAAATCAGATATAGTAATCAGGGGTGCCGGCTACCTGTTAATCACCATTTATGCACTGGCATGTATTATCCCGTTCCTTCTCATAATCGGAACCTCGTTTACCAGTGAGGCCGTTATCCATGCGGAAGGGGTACAGCTCATTCCCAAGGAATTTTCCATGGAAGCTTATCAGATGGTAACCAAAAACGGGAATATCTGGAAATCTTACATATTAACAATAGTTATGACCGGTGTGGGTACGTTTTTGGGCCTGTCCATAATTTCCATGACAGGCTATGCGCTCCAGAGAAAGGATTTCCCTTTCCGTAATGCGATTTCCTTCTATATATATTTTACGAGCCTGTTTTCCGCAGGCCTGGCTCCTTACTACCTGCTTATGACACAGACCTATCATCTCAAGGACAGCTATCTGGCGGTACTGCTTCCGCTGATGATGTCACCATGGCTGATAATACTGATGAAAAACTTCGTTAAGGCAATACCCCATGAGATTACCGAATCCGGTAAAATCGACGGTGCGGGTGATATGAAGATTTTCACGGCGCTGATACTCCCCATGCTGAAGCCGGCCCTGGCTACTATAGGCCTGTTTCTGGCTCTCAGCTACTGGAATGAATGGTACCAGTCCTCTCTGTTCCTCAGCACTAAGGTGGCTATTAAGCCGCTGCAGTATACATTATATGAAGTGGTTAATAAGATAGACGCCCTGAAAAACTCCGTTGCCGGACAGTTTGTCAACGTAGTGGATATCCCTCAGGAAGGTGTTAAAATGGCAAATGCCGTATTGGCAACAGGTCCTATAATCCTCCTGTACCCGTTTGTACAAAAATATTTTATCAGTGGTATTACCGTTGGTGCGGTTAAAGGGTGATGGCTTTATAGGGTATGGTTCTTACTCTGCTGTGAGCAGAGATAACATAAAGGAACAAAAAACGATTAATTAAAACGGAGGTAGAGTATGAAAAAGAAATTACTCGCAGTTTTACTGGCTGCCACCATGGTAACAGGCCTTGCAGCCTGCGGAAGCAAAGATTCCCAGACAGCAGCAGATAGTGGGACGGCTGCAGCGGATACGGCAGCAGCTGACAGTAGTGCGGCAACGGATGATTCTGCAGGTACAACAGCAGATTCTTCTGACCCCTGGGCAAATGTGGACACATCCGAGCATGTGAAAATCACCTATATGACAACAGGTGACAGGCCGTCAGGAACCGAAGCAAAATTTGAAGAAATGATGACCGAATTAAACAAAATACTGACCGAGAAAGTAAATGCAGAACTGGAAATTTATTTCATTCCCTGGACAGATTACCTTACCAACTATAATCTGACACTGGCTCAAATGGATGGCACTGTGGATTTGGTTGGTACCGGTTCAGACTGGCTCGATGCTTGGCCTAACTCAAAAAATGGTGCTTTCCTGGAACTGTCTGAAGATATGCTTAAAACCTACGCCCCGAAAACATGGGAAAGCGTTAGTCCTGAACACTGGGATATGTGTAAATATAATGGTGAAATCTATATGATGCCGGAAGATAATTACGCACAGTGGGTTAACCATGGCTTTACCTACCGGCTTGATTGGGCAAAAGAAGCAGGTCTTGATAAGGTAGACAGCTGGGAAGATATGACAGAGTATTTCCGTTATGTAAAAGAAGCTTATCCCGATATTATCCCCTGGGATTCTGACGGAACCCATCATACACAGCTGGCAGGCGGCTGGGTTGCTTCCCATACGAATTTTGTAGCACTTGACGGTATCAGCAGCGGTGCACTGTGGGGCGGTACAAGAGATGACCTGTATACTGTAGTAACTCCTGCTTATACTGATACGGATATGATGGTGGAATTTGCCAAGACAATGAAGGAATGGGATGAGATCGGTGTTTGGAGAACAGATGTCCTGAATGTTGGATCAACTACAAACCAGGATGATTACCGAGTAGGTAAGGTTGCTGCAGAACAGCATCATACCCAGACTTGGACCGGTTTGGTCAGCCCTACTCCCCAGAACAAAATTTATCAGGATGATCCTGATGCAGAATCCGGATTTTTCTACTTTGGACAGGAAACCGGAAATGTAACTGCTATGACCATTACACATGGTGCTATGGCAGTATCCGCAGGAAGCGCTAATCCGGAAAGAGCACTTATGGTATATGACCTGATGAGAAATGATCCGGAAGTTTATCACCTGCTCTGCTATGGTATCCAGGGAGTGTCATGGGATCTGAATGATGAAGGCCTGCGTGTAGAACCTGAAGGATACAATAACGATACGGATAATATTAATGGTACCACCAATTACTGGTGGGGACGTAACGATGATTTGGAAATCAGAAGCGCATCCATGGACTGGGAAAAAATTGATGAATTATATGCAGAGTATGATTCTCTTAAGATTGACTACCCTTATGGACAATTCATTCCTGAAGTAGATGAAATACAGGCAAAGATCAGCAATGTAAATGAAACCTATGTAAACTATATGAAGCAGATTGCTTTCGGTAAATATACCGGAACAGCAGAAGATATTGTAGCGCAGATGCAGGCAGCCTTGAAGCAGGCAGGCATTGAAGAGGTAACAGCTGAACTGCAGACACAGCTTGATGCAGTATATAAATAAGTTGGAAGACGCTGCAAGATAAATGCAATCTGCAGGCACTGACAAATGCTTAAATAAGAAGGAAACTTCTGAACAATAGCACGCAGCCTATTGCCGGCCGCATACTCCGGTATGCAGCCGGCAATTTGTATAATAAGCAGTAGAAAAAAGGCTGGGAAAAGCCTTTTGAATTCGACAGGAGAAGTGGAAATGAAAAAAGGAGTTTTTGAAATCAGAGATGATTTCTATCTGAACGGCAAGCCTTTTAAAATAATATCCGGAGCGGTTCATTATTTCAGAATCGTTCCCGAGTACTGGCGTGACAGGCTGGAAAAGCTGAAAGCGATGGGGGCGAATACGGTGGAAACCTATGTCCCCTGGAATATGCACGAACCCCAAAAAGGGAAATTTGTATTCGAAGGTATGCTGGATATCAGCAGGTTTATCCTGCTTGCCCAGGAGCTGGGTTTATATGTCATTGTCCGTCCTTCCCCTTATATCTGCGCGGAATGGGAGTTCGGCGGTCTTCCTGCCTGGCTTTTGAAGGAAGACGGCATGCGGCTTCGCGGCTGTTATGAACCATTTCTCGAAGCCGTCCGTGAATACTATAGGGTATTGTTTCCCATACTCGTTCCCCTGCAGATTCACCACGGCGGCCCTGTAATCCTGATGCAGGTGGAAAATGAATACGGCTACTATGGCGATGATACCCGGTATATGGAAACCATGAAACAGCTTATGCTGGATAATGGCGCCGAGGTACCGCTGGTAACCTCAGACGGTCCCATGGATGAGTCGCTTTCCTGCGGAAGGCTTTCCGGCGTGCTGCCCACCGGAAACTTCGGTTCCAAGACAGAAGAACGTTTTGAGGTGCTTAAAAAGTACACAGAGGGCGGCCCTCTTATGTGCACGGAGTTCTGGGTCGGCTGGTTCGATCACTGGGGAAACGGCGGGCACATGCGCGGAAACCTGGAAGAAAGCACAAAAGATCTGGATAAAATGCTGGAAATGGGACATGTAAATATCTACATGTTTGAAGGCGGAACCAATTTCGGTTTTATGAACGGCTCCAATTATTATGACGAGCTGACCCCGGATGTCACCAGCTATGATTATGACGCAGTGCTGACGGAAGCCGGAGATTTTACCGTCAAGTATGAAAAATACAGAGAGGTTATCGGAAAATACACACAGCTTCCCCAGGTAACTTTTTCAACGGATATAAAAAAGAAAGATTACGGCGCCCTGAAGGTGCAGGAGAAGGTAAGCCTGTTCCGGGTACTTGACGATCTTTCCACACCCGTAAGCAATACGTTCCCGATTCCCATGGAAAAACTGGATCAGAGCTACGGTTACATCCTGTACCGTTCAGCGCTGGAAAGAGAGCAGAACCTGGAAAAAATCCGTCTGTGGGGAGCGAATGACAGAGCGAATATCTTTGTGGATCAAAAGCCGCTGATCACTCTTTATGACAGGGAACTGCTAAAAGAAGCGGAGGTAAAGGCAGATTTTGAATCCGGCGCTCTTCTGGATATTCTGGTGGAAAATATGGGCCGTGTGAATTTCGGTCCCCTCATGGAATCCCAGCGCAAAGGAATTGCAGGCTGCGTGCAGCTCAACGGCCATATGCATTATAATTGGGAAATGTATACACTGCCGTTTAATAATCTGGAAAAGCTGGATTTTTCAAAAGGTTATGAAGAAGGGACACCGGGCTTTTATAAGTTTGTTTTTGAGGTGGAGGAAGCCGGAGACACCTTCCTGGATTTCGGCGGCTGGGGAAAAGGCTGTGCCTTCCTCAATGGTTTCAATCTGGGACGGTTCTGGGAAATAGGGCCGCAGAAGCGTCTGTATATTCCTGCGCCGCTGCTTAAAAAAGGCAGGAATGAAATTATTTTATTTGAAACAGATGGAAAGACGGCTCCTGAGATCAGCCTGAAGGCGGAGCCGGATATAGGATAAAAATCAGGAATGGTAAGGGAAGCTTTGTGCGGAAAGCCTTCGATTTTGTCTGAAAGCGTGCCGGAATAACGTACAAAAGCAGGATTTTGTAATAATTTGTATTTTACCGATTTTTTCCTGAAAAGTCTTGGTTAATTCCCTGGTATGTATTATAATGAAAATAGTAATGATACCGGTTTCAGAGCGGCAGAGATTCGGAAGCTGCACAGGACAACTGAAAACGGGGGAGGCAAAGCATGGAAAAAGAAACGATCAGTATATATACAATTGCAAAAGAAGCAGGCGTATCACCGGCCACGGTTTCCAGAGTCCTTACAGGCAATGCGAAGGTGAGTGAAGAAAAGAAGAGCAAAGTGGAGGCTCTGATCAGAAAGTATGATTTCAGGCCCAATGCGCTGGCAAGAGGCTTAAGCAGTGTGGAGACCAAGATGATTGGCCTGATGGTCTCCGACATACGGAACCCGTTTTATGCGACTATGGCGGTGGAATGCGAAAAAGCGGCAAATGAAAACGGCTATCTGCTTTTATTGTGCAATTCCCTGGGGAGCAACGAGATGGAGGTTTCCTATCTGGAAAAGTTTTCGGGGCAGAGGGTGGATGCTATTATCCAGATCGGCGGAAAAGTGGATGAGCTGGTATCCGATACCAGTTATGTGGAAAATATCAACAGAGTGGCAAACACGACGCCGATTCTGATTACGGGAAAACTGGACGGCGCGGACTGTTACCAGGTGAATATCGACGAGGGGCAGTCCATGGAGCTGCTGATGCAGTTTCTCATTGAAAACGGCCATCAGGATATCGCTCTGATGGGCGGACGTGATAATGTTAAATCCACACTGGATAAAAGGCTGCGTTACCGTCAGATGCTTCGGAAGTATGGAATTTCCGTCAGAGAGGAATACATTGTGGATGGAAGCAGCTATGATATCGAAAGCGGCAGTGCCGCGATGTACCGGTTTATCAGAGAGGATCACCCCATGCCCAGCGCGATCATCGCCATCAATGACTTCACGGCGGTGGGGATTGTACGGGCGCTCAGGGAGCAGGGCATGCGGATACCGGAGGATGTGTCCGTGGTGAGCTTTGATAATACCTATATTGCGGAAACCTGCATGCCCAGGCTGACCTGCGTGGGTTATGATTATAAGCTATTCGGCAAGCTTTTGATAGAAACGGCGATAAAAGCCATCCATAATGAAGAGCCTCCCCGGGTACAGATGGTGAAGTCGGGCCTGGTTATCCGTGATTCCTGTAAACAGCTGAAGTGAAGACTGAAGCAGCGCTGCATCCGGCCGGGAAAGGGAAAGGGTTTATATGTTTTACCGGATAAACCTGCAGTATCTGCCTTCGGTCAGACTGGCAGATTCGGTGGTGATTGAGCCGCCCTATGTGCACAGGCGCAGAAAGGCAGACGAATATATTGTATATCTGATAAAAAAAGGGGTCATGTATCTGGAGGAAAACGGAGAAACGGTAACGCTCCAGCCGGGGGATATGTATGTGCTGGACCCAAGATATATCCATGTGGGTGTGAAGGCCTCCTGGTGTGAGTATTTCTACGTGCATTTCCGGCATCCGGATATGGAGCCTCTTGAAGAAGAGACAGGACTGCAGAAGCTTTTGCTGGAAAACAGGCAGGCTTCTGTTCAGAGTGATATTTTCAGCTATGAAAAGTGTGAAGGCCAGAGCCTTTACCTTCCTAAAAGCTATCATATGCATGATTACAGCAGCCTGGTGAAGGTGACGGAGCTTCTGAATGAAGCGATGGAGCGGAATATCACCCAGCTGGAAAATTATAAAATTCTGCTGGCCTGTAAGGTGCTGGAGGCCTTCGTGGAAATAAGCAGAAGCTGCGTGACGGAGGAAACGGTGGCTTATGTGGAGAAGCAGCCCCGTTCTTACCGGAATGTGCAGGAGCTTTTGAATTACCTGAACAGGGAATATGCGGCAGATATTACAGGACAGTCCCTGGAAAAAGAGTTCGGTGGCAATTTCGATTATATGAACCGGACGTTTAAAAAAGTAACGGGACAAACCATCTTTAAATATCTGAACCGGGTTCGGATAAATCATGCCAAGGCGCTTATTCTGAATTCACCCCTGAAGATGTCCAGGATTGGAGAGAGTGTCGGATTCCCCGACGAGTATTATTTCAGCAGAGTCTTTAAAAAATATACCGGAAAATCCCCCACGGAATATGCCAGGGAAGGAATGAACGGAAGAAAAAACGGGAAGTGACCGAAAGGTTATTTCCCGTTTTTTCTTCCGTTCGCGCAGCTCATTGCCAGCAGATGAAAGTCCATGCACCGGTTATCGTGATAAAATCTTTTCATAAGCTGGGCCAGGGGATGGTTTTCCAGCCCGCCGCTGGGATCGTGGTGCCGCAGGTATTTCTGAAACGGTATCGTATTATTCCTGGAAACACGGAGGAAAAAAGGTTCCGTATCCTGAAAAACGGCATCGACCAGGCAGCAGATCAGAAGCTGCTGTTCCCTTTTGCAGACGATACGTTCAGACTGGTACATGACTTTTCCCGAGGAGGAAAGAAAGCGCATGGTATAGAAGCCCAGCCCCCGCAGTGAGGGACCTTCCTTCAGGGAAGGGAAGCCGCCTGATGAAGGAAAGCCTATGGACTCATATACTTCAAGCCAGATGGAACGCCCCTTTTTCAGGAGGCAGCTGAAAGCAATGTTCTGTGCAAAATTTTCCGTTTCCGATCCATCAAATTCAATCCCCATTTCCGTCATGAAGCAGATGGGATCGTATTCCATCACCTCCCAGTGAAGCGCCCCCTTTCGTGTACGATCCGTAAGGGCTGCCAAGAGCCTGCGGATTTCCAATGAATCAAATTCCATGCTGTGTCCTTTCGCCGGAGTAATTTCCGAATGATTTTTATGTAGTAGTGACTCAAACATCGCACAAGCCCCTGTCCCTTCCGGCCAATGATTGGGGGACTGCCGTCCGGATGGATGCCTTCCCCTCGGCTGGCTATGCAGGAATCCTTACAGGGGGCACTTCCGTTCGGATAAACACGCAGCGGTACTAAGGTTGCACAGGACGCAACCTAAGGACCGGCGTATTTATACGCCCCTTACAGGAAAACCTGCATAGCCGGCTGAGGGGAAGGAACCCATCCGGACGGCAGTCCCCCAACCATTGGCCGGAAGGGACAGGGGCTTGTGCGATGTTTGAGTTGGCAAAAAAAGAATACCTATATAAGCATTCCCTGGAAGAGGTTATTTATTACGGTAAAAATTAAATATAAACTATAGTATTAAAATAATTGTATTGTTTATTATAATATACAAAACGGCAGGTTACAATAGGTTTAACAACACACTGACGATCGCAGGGAGGCTGGCCTTTGTGACCATTGATAATAAGAAAATCGGAAAAAGAATCAGAGAAGCAAGGGTTAAAAGGCATCTTACGCAGGAAGAACTTGCGGAAGGGGCCGGCGTAACCGTCTCTTATGTGGCAAATGCGGAATCCGGAAATTCCTGTCCGTCCCTGGATAAACTGTTTGAGATAGCGGATGCTTTATCTATATGGATAGGAGAGCTTTTGTGTGACAATGTCAGGGAATCGGACTGGGTATTCCGCAAAGAGATCATGGAAACCATAAAAGACTGCAGTGAAGGGGAAAGAACGGCCCTTCTGTATCATCTGAAGTTTTTCAAACGGATTCTGCGTGAGGATGAAGAACTGAAGGAAACCATCAGACAGTGGGATCGGAAAAAGGGGAAGCAGCCGAATGAATGAGAAGCCCGGAATGGATAGCGTTTCTGCGTTAAGTGATAAAAAGAAGATGGGAAAACGGATAAAGGCCGCAAGGAACCGGGTTGGACTTTCCCAGGAGGCCCTCGGGGCCGCGGTGGGGAAAAGTTCGGTTTACATGAGCAATGTGGAAACCGGAAAGGCGAATGCCAGCCTGGAAACCGTGGTAAGTATTGCGAATGCGCTCCGGGTATCTGTGGATGAATTCCTGTATGATGAGGTGGAACGGACGGAACCGGCGCTTCCCCGGGAATTTATGGAAGAACTGAAGGATTGCGATTCCTATGAAATCCGGGCAATTTCCGAATACCTGAAAGAAACGAAAAAGATTCTGCGGGAATGCAGAGAGCAGAAACAAAATCAGGAACCGGTTATCCCGATAGAAGGAAAATAATTGTTTTCACAGATAAAAAGCGCCCCCGGCAGCCCTGAATGGGATTTTCCGGAGGCGTATTTTATACTGCGGTACCTTCAGGCTAAACTTTCCGGAGCATCCACCGGCGGGAACGCCATCGGAAGAAGAAGGTGATTCCGCGGAAGAGCTCATCCATCATGAACGCGATCCAGCAGCCTGTCAGACCTAAGCCCAGACGGATTCCCAGAATATAGGAAAAGAGGATGCTCATTGTCCAGCAGGAAATGATGGATACCGCCATGGAAAAAATCACATCTCCCGCGCCCCTCAGGGAATTATCCTCGATATGGTTAAAGGCACGGCCGATTTCCACGAAAATATCAATCAGAAGGATGGGCCGGGCCAGCGTGAGAATTTCCGGGTTCTCGGTGAAAAGCCCCAGAAGAGGGCTGCCGAAAAGGCAGATCAGGGTGGAACCCGCCGCATTCAGAAGCACCGCGATCCGCAGGTTCTGCAGGTTCAGCCGATAGGCCTTATCGTACTCTCCGGCGCCTGTCATCCAGCCGATGATGAGGGAGGTGGCCATCCCCAGCGACATGCCGATGACATACACATAGAAAAAGATGGTGGAGAGGTATATTTTTGTGGATATGGCTGTCGTTCCCAAAACCGCCAGGATGGAAGTGGATACCACCTGGGAGGTGGAATAGGAGAGCGAACTGATTCCGCCCGGAAGGCCGATATGCAGGATATTGCCGATACATTTCAGCGTTTTCAGGCTTTTTTTACGGAAATTCAGCTCCAGTGAACTTTTCAGCAGACAGATAACAATCAGGATAAATGCCGCCGCGTGGCTGATCACGTTGGTGACCGCGATCCCATGCACACCATGCAGAGGTGTTTCAAAGGGACGGAAAATAACAATAATGTTCAGCACCGCGTTCAGAAAGTTCATGAACAAAGATACCCATACCGCTATTTTAGGCAGGCCATAGCTGCGGAAGACAGCGGAAATTGCGGATATCAGAGCCTGAAAGAAGGAAAAAGAAATACAGATCCGGAAATATACCGCGGCATCCTCAAGTACTTGTCCGCTAAGCTGCATCATTTCCATAAATCTGTGTGCGAACAGGGAAAGGACGCCGCCGGCCACAAGACTGAGCGCCAGGCTGCAGAAAAGGGAAGTAAAGGCGGCGTCGGAGGCCTCTTCCTTTTGGCGGGCACCCAGCCGGTGGCTGATGAAAATACTGGCTCCCGTACTGATCACGGTATAAAAGGTGAAGATCATCCCCATCAGCTGGTTGGCGGCCCCTACAGAGGCCACCGCTTCATCGGAATAATGACTTAACACCAGCGTATTCACCGTACCCATGGAATTGGTAAGCAGCATTTCCACCAGAAAGGGAAGGAAAACCGATACCAGCGTAAGGGTACCCTGGGGTGTTTCGATATGACTTAAGGTTTTGTCATAGAACTTAAATTTTTTCAGTTCCCGGGTGCGAATGTTCATAAGATGTCAATTCCTCGATTTCCGTATATTCAGTCAGGGATTTCCAGGCTCAGCTGCGCTTCGGGAAGTCCTTCTGAAGAAACCTTCACCGTGACGGTCCCGCTGCCTGTGCGCTGTATGTAGGCAATAAGCCGTCCATCCAGCATGCTCCGGGAACAGGAGGTATACGGGGTATTGTCACCCAAATTCCCATTTTCCAGTCCCTTAAGAACGCCTGGGCCGGAAACCTGTACGGTAACAGGGAAGGCGGCATCCGTAATCCGCCGTCCGCAGGAATCCTCCGCAAGGATTTCCACCTGATGAGTAAAAAGGGTTCCGGCTTTCTCAACGCTGTTCCTGCCGACAGGGGCCTTCCACTCACAAAGCTGCAGCACATCAACAGCTCCCGTTGTCTGCAGGGAAGAAGAAATACATCCCTTATCCTGCGGGGAGGTCAATTCTCCGGCAGCTGCACGGAGTTCACCCGGTTCAAAGTCCACGATCCAGTCCATACAGCCCTCTTCGGACAGGCCTTTTTTCTTTCCCAAAGACCGGCCATTCAGGAAAAGCTCCGCCTCAGGCTGATTGGTGAACAGCCGCACCAGGACGGTTTCTCCCACTTCATAGTTCCAGGTTTCCGTCACAGGAAGCCATTCATCGTGACTGCCTTCATATTTAACAGTGGCCAGATGGAGCACCGGTTTGTCAGCCCAGTAGGACTGCCGCTGATAGAAGCGTGCCTTCGGGAATCCTGCCAGGGTCAGAAGGCCTGCAGAGGAACCGTGAATGGGCCATCCATGGGCTTCTCCCAGATAATCGATACCCGTCCACAGGAACTGTCCGCTGATATAATCGTTATCCCTTACCGCTTTCCAGGCTTTATAGCTGTGACTGTTTTCACTTCCCAGAAAAGGCAGTTCCGGAAACCGTTTATGATCCTCTTCATACAAATGTTCTTTGTAGTTATAGCCCACCACATCCAGCGCATCGAAATAATGCAGCCGGGAAGAGAGCTCCGGAAATGCCGCCGCAAGGGTCACCGGCCTTGTGGAATCATATCGCTTTACAATAGAGGAAAGCTCCTTTGCAACAGGCGCGAGCCGTTCCATATTCGGCTTATCCGGATTATACATCCGTTCGGAAGCCGGTTTGTTCGCATCGTTGTTTCCTGTCATTTCACCAAATAAAGGATGGCAGTAGGGATCATTGGGATAATCAATTTCATTTCCGATACTCCACATGATAACCGACGGATGATTCCGATCCCGCAGGACCATGGCGGCGAGATCCTTCTCGTGCCATTCCGGGAAATCCTCAAAATATCCCTGATGCCTGGGCGGATATACATTGTGGCCCGTAGACCATTTATTTTTCGGATTTTCCCACTCATCGAAGGCTTCATCCATAACCAGAAAACCCATTTCATCGCAAAGCTCATAAAGCTCCGGCATGTGCGGATTATGGCTGGTACGGATCGCATTGCAGCCCATTTCCTTCAGTGCCGCCAGGCGCCTTTCCCAGACCTCCCGGGTCATGGCGGCTCCCAGGCAGCCTCCGTCATGGTGTACGCAGACCCCTTTTATTTTTCTGTTTTCCCCATTCAGGAAAAAACCTTTGTCCGCATCGAAACGGAAGGTGCGGATTCCTGTTTTTTCTGAGAAAACCTTATATTCCTTACCGCCATTTACTGAAAAGCAGGTGGATAACACATAAAGCTCCGGATTTTCGGGAGACCACAGCTTCGGCCTGTTCACACATCCATTCAGGGAAATGGTTTTGCATTCTCCCGGTGCGAACTGTGCGTCAGCCTTAACCTCAAGCACCTGTTTCCCATTCCCGTCACACAGACGGCTTACCAGCGAAACCTCCGCTTTTTTATCGCTTTCATTCAGCAGTTCATGGGAAATTTCCACCTGTGCCGTTTTTCCGTCATCCCCGTAAAGCGTGGAAAAAAAGATGCCGTGGAGAGAAGGATGCACAGGCTCCTCCACCAGCACCGTCACCTTTCTTGTGATGCCGGAACCCGTAAACCAGCGGGAATCTGCGATATCCGTATGAGTCACCTTCACGCTGATCTCATTATCCATTTCCCCGAAAAATACCTTTTCGCTGATGTCATAATCAAAAGGAACATATCCGTTCGGACGTTTTCCCAGATAATAACTGTTGCACCATACCTGACTGTTTTTATAAACCCCGTCAAACAGCAGCAGTATCTTTTTCCCCCGGTACTCCTCGGGCAGCGAAAATCTTACCCGGTACCAGCCGATTCCGCCCGACAGATATCCCGTACCGCTGGAATTGCTTTCTGAAAAAGGCAGCCCCACCGACCAGTCATGGGGCAGCGTAACCTCTTCCCAGCCGCTGTCATCAAAGCCTTTATACCAGGCCTCTTCCTTTTCCCCCAGATGAAATTTCCAATGTTCACATAAATCAATTTTTACAGAATCCATATAATCCATATGCCAATCCCTCCTTGTTTTGCGGAGCAAAATGCGAGTCCTCTGACGAGCAGAGGGATTTCCCTCCTTGTTTTGCTCCAACTCTTCCCCAGTATAATAAATCTGCAGAAGAAAACAATGGAAAAGAGAGTCCTGCTTTTATCTTTTAGCGACTTTTTCTTACCGGTCAGTTTCCTGGCTGGCTGGTACAGCGCTGTATCAATATCACAGTAATGAGCACTCGCTATTCCCGCCAGCACCGCGTTGTCGACAGTCAACGATGCCACCGCATCGCCTCCCTCCTCCGCCTTGCTGACAGGAATATCAAGCACTCATTACTACAATATTAATGAAACGCTGTACCAGGATTTTGTTGCCATTCACAGCCCCCTGACGCCCCATCGCTGCCCCTGGGTTTCCCCGTCCTGCTTTGCCCGGTTGTCCTCCCTGTGCCGCGCCGGCCTGCAAGGATTCCTGTAAGGGGCGTTATAAGCACGCCGGCG